>Ga0160461_1000098_pt1 | contig 114446 bp, 123 predicted proteins | sample HID1975I_E6MG_FD_108266 | JGI IMG/M metagenome (GOLD analysis project Ga0160461, IMG submission 108266) | Enriched soil microbial communities from UW Madison campus, WI, USA - HID1975I_E6 MG | ecosystem: Environmental > Terrestrial > Soil > Unclassified | place: USA: Madison, Wisconsin...
ACGCCAGGGATGGCGGACAGAGGCGACGCGAGACAGGATGTCGAGTTGAGCCGACCGCAGGCAGGAGGTCGTGAGGTGAGCGTAGTGCGAAGCACCGATTTCGTCGCGGGGCCGCGGGGATTGACAAGGGGGTCGCGGTGACCCCCTTGTCACGTTCACGTGCTGTGACGTTACTCTATTCTGCTGAACATAATGTGAACGGAACAATCCTCAATACTTAACTGACTAGCATTACACCCTCGATTGCCGATTTTAGTGTTTGCTCCCTCGCACCAAAGGAGAGAGTCGGGATAAGGGCATCACCGCACCCACTCAATCAACATCAGGACTGCAAATACACCACCTGGGTTTGCAGATATTCGTGCAACCCGTGTTTACCGTCTGCCCCGCCAATACCGGATTTACGCCAGCCCGCGTGGAAGCCCTGCATTGCTTCAAAGTTCTCGCGGTTAATGTAGGTTTCGCCGAACTTCAGTCCTTTAATCGCTTTCATCGCCACGTTCAGATCGCGGGTGTAAATGGAGGATGTCAGGCCATAGTCGCTGTCGTTCGCCATCTTCAGCGCCTCTTCCAGGGTGTCAAATACCACCACCGGCAGCACCGGACCAAAGGTCTCTTCGTGCATGATCGCCATCTCCTGGCGCACGTCGAGCAGCAGCGTCGGCGGATAGTAATAGCCTTTGCCCTCGACGGCTTTGCCGCCCAGCACCACTGTCGCCCCTTCCTGCACCGCGCGAGCCACCTTTTGCTCCACACGCTCCAGCGCCGCGGCGTTGATCAGCGGCCCCATCGCAATGTCGTTGCGCTCGGCCGGGTTACCAAACTGCACCGCTTTCATCGCTTCGCCAAGACGGTTGGCAAAACGGTCATAAATGCCTTTCTGCACATACACGCGCTCGGCGCAATTACACACTTGTCCGGTGTTGATCACGCGAGAATCGACAATCGCCTTCACCGCCAGCTCCAGATCTGCATCGTCCATCACGATGGCCGGGGCTTTACCGCCCAGCTCCAGACACACTTTGGTGATATTTTTAGCCGCCGCGGCCATGATCTTCTCGCCCGCCCCCACGCTGCCGGTCATGCTGACCATCGCCACTTTCGGGTTGCCTGCCAGCTCCTGACCCACGGTTTCGCCGCGGCCCAGCACCAGGTTAAAGACCCCTTTCGGCAGACCGATGTCGTCGACAATTTTGGCAAACGCAATGGCATTGTTCGGCGTGAATTCACTCGGTTTAATGACGATGGTATTGCCGGTAATCAGCGCGGGTGCCAGCTTGCGGGCAATCAGGAAGAACGGGAAGTTCCACGGCAGAATGCCGGTGGTGACGCCTAAAGCACGCTTAAACAGCAGAATGTTCTCGCCCGGACGGTCGCTCTGAAGAATTTCGCCTTCGTAGCGACGGGCCCACTCGGCCATGTAGTCAAGGTAGTCGGCGGTAAACGCCACTTCCACGTCGGCCAGCTGCTGAATTTTGCCGCCTTCGGCCACAATCAGGGCGCTGATCTCGCTGGCGCGTTCGCGAATGCCTGCCGAGATTTTACGTAACCAGCCCGCACGCTGGATAGCAGGCAGGGCCTCCCAGTCAGCCTGCGCACGGTCGGCTGCGTCAATGGCCTTGCGGGCATCTTCGGCGCTGCCATCGGGAATACGGGAAATGACCTCTTCGGTAGCCGGGTTGATCACATCAATCCAGGCTTCACCCTGCCAGGCGACAAACTGTCCATCGATATACATAGGATGTTGTACGGGTACTGTCATGACCTGCTCCTGTAATTAGACTGTTTTTAACACGTAAAATTATTGTTAAAAACTACAGTTTCAGATCCGCATTCCTACTCTATCGTGCTGTTTTTGTGAGATCTCTCATAAAAGAATCGGGTCAGCAGAACATTTTTATTACATCCCGACAACATAGCCTGCCCGTTTGCGCAAAAGCCAGCGCAAACGGGCAGCCGTTTACAGCAGAGAGCGACTGACCAGCGCTTCCGTGAGAATGGTGTCGTTACGCAGCACCTGCCAGGCCGCCTCGACCTCTGCCGGGATGCTCACGTGCACGGTAAAATCCCGCCCGGCCGGGCCGTAGCCATTGATGTCATCGCGCAGACGCGGCAGTTCACCCAGCACCAGCGACAGGTAGCGCTCGACAGGCCACAGCCCTTCGTCACCCTCGCTGAACACCAGCCCGTCTTCGCTGTTTTGCAGCTGCGGCACAATCCCCGGCTGGCTTATCCACTCGGGCGCAGCAGGCGCGTCGCGGCACACCCGGGCGAAGGTCGCCATGGTGCGGCGCTGCATGGTCGGGTCCTGCACCACAATGACCCGCTTCGCAGGCAGCGGATGGTGCTGCATCAGCGACCAGCTAAAGCGCGCGTTCTCGCCGCAGTTGGTGGATTGATCCTCCACCAGCACCCGCTCCGGCGGAATGTGCCAGAATTCACGGGCGATCTCCGCCAGAATAGTGGCTTCGGCTTTACCGGTGGTGCGCACCCGGTTGTAGTGCGGATGGCGTGCAATAGCGGCATACAGGAACGTGGTTGAATGACCGATACCGCCGCTGATAAGCAAAGGTACGGCAAGCTCTGCCGCCAGACGGCAGGCGGTGTCGATGGTGGGGATCACCGCGTTGCCTGCCAGCACCACCCCTTCAGCCTGCGGTGCCGGTTGAGTGGGGTCGAAATCGGTTTCGGCAAGCCAGCTGCCGACGGTGTTCACCGCTGCCAGGGTTTTATCCGGCAAACATGGGAAGATTGCGAGTGTCATCATTACCTCCTTCCAACTATTACGTTCAGCGTAACGCGCGGGTCGCCGGTTAACAGAGGATCTCTCTGAAATTTACCGCATCACATTTGATTAACCCGGCGTTATCATATTCACTTGAAAAATGATTTGAGTCAGACTTAGAATCATTAGCCCACTAACTATTCATTAATTTTATAGGTATCACGGTTATGCGTCTGCCTCAACGCGACCCCTATTCGCCTCGCGAGTGGCAGCCTCACGAAAAGCCGATGCTGTTAGGCTCCCCGTCCACGCCCTTGCACAGCACGCCCAAACGTATCGCCTATGGCGTGGTAGGCCTGCTGGTGTGCCTGACCGGCGCGCTGGGCAATGCGATGGTGGCCGCCAACCTGCAGAATTTACAGGGCACGTTTGCCGCCTGGTCCACCGAGATCGCCTGGCTGCCTGCGGTGTACGTGATGACCAATGTGTCGATTAATCTGCTGCTGGTGAAGTTTCGCCAGCAGTTTGGCCTGCGCGCCTTCACCGAAGGCTTTCTGGTGCTGTACGTGCTGGTGACCTTTTTCCACCTGTTCGTCAACGATCTCAGCTCTGCCCTGATGGTACGCGCCGCCCACGGGATGGTGGCCGCGGCCCTCAGCTCGCTGGGGATCTACTATCAGATCCAGGCCTGGCCTGCGAAACACCGCCTGAAAGCCCTTACCATCGGCATCACCGGCTCGTCGCTGGCGATCCCCATTGCGCGTCTGTTCTCCACCGAATTGCTGCAGCTGGATGAGTGGCGCGGATTGTACCTGTTTGAACTCGGGCTGGCGTTGATCTCGCTCGGCTGCGTGATCGCCCTCAAGCTGCCCCCCGGCGATCGGCGCAAAGTGTTTGAGAAGAAAGATTTTATCACCTTTGTTCTGCTGGCGCCGGGCATGGCGCTGCTGTGCGCGGTGCTGTCCCTCGGGCGGCTGGAGTGGTGGTTGGAAGCGCCATGGATCGGCTGGTCACTGGCGATGTCGCTGGTGCTGATCGTCTCGGCGATTGTCTTCGAGCATAACCGCAGTAATCCGCTGCTGAACACTCGCTGGCTCTCCAGCGGCAGTATTTTGCGCCTCGGGTTGATCATGCTGCTGATCCGCATCGTGCTGGCGGAGCAGAACACCGGGGTGATTGGCTGGCTGACGCTGGTCGGCCTGCAGAATGAACAGATGACATCGCTGGCGTGGTCAATTTTTGCCGGGATCGCCTGCGGCATCGTCGCCAGCTGCCTGACCATAAAACCGACGCGCCTCGGCTGGCCGATTGTCACCTCGCTGGTACTGATGATTATCGCCTCCCTGCTCGACAGCCAGTCCAGCAGCCTCACCCGCCCGGCCCAACTGATGGTGAGCCAGTTCCTGCTGGGGTTCGGCAGCGCCTTTTTCCTCGCCCCGGCGATGCTGGCCGGGATTGGCGGTGTGATTGCCGACCCGCGTAACCTGGTCAGCTTTTCGGTGCTGTTTGGCATGAGCCAGAATATTGGCGGCCTGCTGGGTTCCGCCATTCTGGGCACCTTCCAGACCTGGCGCGAGAAGTACCACTCCAGCCTGCTGGCCGATCAGCTCAGCACACTCAATCCGCTGGTGAACGAGCGTTTGCAGGTCTATAGCCAGATGTACCGGAGCCTGATAGGCGACAGCGCCCTGCTGAATATCCAGACCACGCTTCAGCTGCAGACCGCCAGCACGCTGGAGGCAAATATTCTCGCTTACAACGATACTTATCTTCTGACGGCGGGCATTGCCAGCGTCACGCTGGTGTGGATTTTATGGCGCTTGCTGCGCCTGCGCATCACTGCCCATATGGCGCTGAAACGCGCCACCGGCAGCAAATAACGGTTTTATACAATAATGATTAACGTGTTTTCCCAGGAGTGGTTATGAGTCAGCAGGATGCCGCCAAAGAGCAGGCCAATACCCGTAACAATCTGCGCGTGGTGTCGATGTTCGCCGCCGCCGCGATCGGCATCGTTGGCGTGCTGGTGATCCTCTACGCCTGGCAACTGCCGCCGTTTACCCGTCACACCCAGTTCACCGATAACGCCTACGTGCGCGGCCAGACCACCTTTATCAGCCCGCAGGTCAACGGCTACATCACTAAGGTCAATGTCCAGGATTTTGAGCAGGTAAAACAAGGCGACCTGCTGCTGCAGATTGACGATCGCATCTACCGCCAGCGCGTGCACCAGGCCGAAGCGCAACTGGCGATGAAAATCGCCGCGCTGAATAACAACCTGCAGCAGCGTAAAAGCGCCGAAGCGGTGATTGCGCGTAACGATGCAGCGCTGAAAAATGCCCGTGCCCAGAGCATGAAAACCCAGGCCGATCTGAAGCGGGTGAAAGACCTGACCGCCGACGGGTCCCTGTCGATTCGTGAGCGGGATGCCGCCCTGGCGAGCGCCGCCCAGGGCAGCGCCGATATCGACCAGGCGAAAGCCACACTGGAGATGTCGCGCCAGGACCTGCAAACCGCCATCGTCAATCGCGGCGCGCTGGAGGCGGACGTGGATAACGCCAGGGCCGCGCTCGAACTGGCGCAAATCGACCTGCAAAATACCCGCATCGTTGCCCCACGCGGCGGCCAGCTCGGACAGATTGCGGTACGTTTAGGCGCTTACGTGACCGCCGGAACCCATCTCACGACCCTGGTGCCGCCGCAGCACTGGGTGATCGCCAATATCAAAGAGACGCAGCTGGCAACGCTGCGGGTCGGCCAGCCGGTGACATTCACCGTTGATGCCCTGAACGACCGCGCCTATCAGGGCCGGGTGCAGAGCATTTCACCCGCGACCGGGGTGGAGTTCAGCGCCATCACGCCGGACAATGCCACGGGGAACTTCGTCAAGATTGCCCAGCGCATTCCAGTGCGCATCGAGGTGCTTGGCGAGCCGGACGCGTCTGCCCTGCTGCGCCCGGGCATGTCAGTGCAGGTCACTATTGATACCCGGGAGGAAAAATGATCCTCCGCCCGGTAGCCGCGTTAATGATTGCCCTGTCCCTTGCGGCCTGTCAGTCGGTGGATGTCGCCCCGGCTAAACCGACGCTGGCGATCCCCGCCTTCTGGCGCGCCAGCAGCGGCCCTGCCAGCCCGGCGGAACAGCAGTGGTGGCGCAGCTTTCACGACAGCCATCTCAACCGCTACGTTGACCAGGCGCTGGGCAATAACAGCGATGTGTTGATCGCCCGGGAGCGGATTAACGAATATCAGGCACGGGTGTACGCCGCCGACGGCAGCCTGTTTCCGTCGCTGGATGGACAGGTGAGCGCCACACGCGCCCGCTCTCAGTCTGCGGCGACCGGACTACCGGTGTACGGGGCCCTGTACCGAGGCAGCCTGACCGCCAGCTATGACGTGGATATCTGGGGTGTAAACCGCCGTACCGCCGATGCCGCACAGGCCTCACTCGAGGCGCAGCAGGCAGCGGCGGCAGCCGCCGATCTGACGGTGGCCGCATCGGTGGCCTCGGGCTACGTCACGCTGCTGGCGCTGGACGAACAGCTCCGGGTGACGCAATCGACCCTCAAAGCCCGCGAAGAGGCATTTACGCTGGCAAAACGTCAGTATGAAACCGGCTACAGCTCGCGACTCGAGCTGATGCAGTCCGACTCCGAACTGCGCTCGACCCGGGCGCAGATCCCGCAGGTGCAGAATCAGATTGCCCGCCAGGAGAACGCGCTTAGCCTGCTGCTGGGCGGCAATCCGGGGGCCATCGCCCGCAGCGCGGATTTTGACGTCCTGACGCCGCTGCGTATTCCGTCCCAGCTACCGTCGTCGTTACTCAATCGCCGCCCGGATATTGTGCAGGCGGAACGCCAGCTTATCGCAACCGATGCAACGCTGGCGGCTTCGCGCGCCAGCCTGCTGCCTTCGATCAACCTGACCGCAACCGGATCGTTGCAGGATCGCACCCTGCCCGGCCTGCTGGATAATCCGCTGGAATTATGGAGTGTCGGCGGCAGCATTCTGACCCCGCTGCTCAACCGTCAGGCGCTGAATGCGCAGGTGGATATCGCCCAGTCGCAGCGCAATCAGGCTATGTATCGCTATGAACAAACCGTGCGCAATGCCTTTAAAGAGGTGAACGACAGCCTCGACGCCATCGCCCGCTTTGGCGAACAGTTGACCGAGCTGGTGGCCCAGCAGGAGGTGGCGCAGGAGACGCTGCGGATCGCGCAGAACCGCTATCGCAACGGCTATTCATCGTATCTGGACGTGCTGGACGCCCAGCGCACGCTGTTCTCGGTGCAGACCAGCGTCGTACAGGCCAAAAATAACCTGCTGCTGGCGCAGATTGATTTGTATAAGGCGCTGGGAGGGGGATGGTCGTTATAAATGTCGGGCAGCGCTGACGCTTGCCCGATAATTCTCACTGAGGGGTCAATCTATGCAACAACAGTGGTCTGCCGTAGATAATTACATGATTTCCGAGCTTATTCCTCAGGATGAGGTGCTGCAACAGGTGCTGGAAAATAACCAGCATGCAGGGTTACCGGCACATGACGTCGCCGCCAATCAGGGTCAGCTGCTGGCGCTGTTTGTGCGCATGATCCAGGCAAGGCGCATTCTGGAGATAGGCACCCTCGGGGCCTACAGCAGCATCTGGATGGCGCGCGCCCTGCCGCCGGACGGACAGCTGATTACCCTCGAGGCAGATCCGGTTCACGCAAAGGTCGCGCGCCAGAATATCCATCTGGCGGGTCTGGATTCGCGTATCGAGCTGATTGAAGGCCCGGCTCTGCTCTCCCTTGAACGTTTCGACAACATTCCGCCCTTCGATCTGATCTTTATCGATGCCGACAAGCCGAATAATCCAGGCTATCTGGAGTGGGCGCTGCACTACTCCCGGCCGGGGACGTTAATTATCGGTGACAACGTGGTGCGTGATGGTGAAGTGATTAACAGCCAGAGCGATGATGCCCGGGTGCACGGCGTGCGGCGGTTTATTGAGATGATCGGTGACAACCCGCGCCTGACCGCAACTGCGCTGCAGACGGTGGGCGTGAAAGGGTGGGATGGGTATACGCTGGCGATTGTGAACGGGTAAAGCATTGTAAGTGCTGATGCCCTCCCCCCCAGGGCTGAGGAATCCCCACAAAAAAATATTGGCACGGTCTGCTCCCTCTCCTCTTTGGGGAGAGGGTTGGGGTGAGGGGAACATGTGACTCAAGGGGGGAGAACATCGTAGGCCGGGCAAGCGCATGCGCCGCCCGGCGTTTACCTAGGCCGAGATCTGCTCCATCGCCTGCAAAATGCGCTTGTCGGAGATCGGATACGGGGTCCCCAGCTGTTGGGCGAAGAAGCTGACCCGCAGCTCTTCAATCATCCAGCGGATCGCCTGCACGTCGTCGTCATCCCGGCGCGCAGGCGGCAGTTTGTTTAGCCACTGCTGCCAGCGCTGCTGCACGCTCTCGACCTTCAGCATTTGCGCCCGGTCGCGATGCGGATCGACGGCCATCTTCTCCAGACGTTTTTCAATCGCCTGCAGGTAGCGCAGCGTGTCGCCAAGGCGTTTGTAGCCGTTGCCGGTGACAAACCCGCGATACACCAGCCCGGCCATCTGCGACTTCACGTCCGACAGCCCCAGCGCCATGGTCATATCCACGCGCCCTTTCAGGCGTTTGTTGATATTGAACACGGCGGTGAGGATCTGCTCGACCTGCTTCGCGATGGTGACCACGGTGTCGTTGAGCTCGGCGCGCACTTTTTCGTGCAGCGTCGCAAAGCCCTCTTCGGTCCACACCGGGCCACCCGCCGCATTGATCAGCTGATCCACGCCGCAGGAGATACAGTCGTCAATCAGATCCAACACTTTGCCGTACGGGTTAAAGTACAGCCCAAGCTTGGCCTTGTTCGGCAGTTTTTCGTGCAGATACTTGATCGGTGACGGAATGTTCAGCAGCAGTAAGCGGCGCAGCCCACGCCACATCGCCTGCTGCTGTTCCTGCGGATTGTCGAACAGCTTAATTGCCACGCTGTCGCGTTCATCCACCAGCGCCGGCCAGGCTTTCACCTTGTAGTTGCCGCGCTTCTGTTCGTAGCTTTCCGGCAGTTGACCAAAGCTCCAGATATGCAGCCCGCTCTGTTCGATACCGTCGTCGGCAACCGCAGATAACGTCTCCTGCACTTTGCCTTTCAGGGCATCTTTCAGTTCGGTCAGGGAGCGGCCTTCCAGCAGCTTTTTGTTCTTGTCGTCCAGCACGCGGAAGCTGATTTTCAGGTGATCGGGCACCTGATCCCAGTGCCAGTCGTCCCGGTCGATGGTGACGCCGGTCATTCGGCGCAGCTCACGTTCGAGCGAATCCAGCAGCGGCAGCTCCAGCGGCGTGGCGCGTCCGAGGAACGCTTCGGCGTAGTTCGGCGCAGGGACAAAGTTGCGGCGCACCGGTTTGGGCAGCGATTTAATCAGGGCAATAATCAGCTCCCGGCGCAGGCCGGGGATTTGCCACTCAAAGCCGCTCTCTTCCACCTGATTGAGCAGCGGCAGCGGGATGTGAACGGTCACGCCGTCGGCATCGGTGCCTGGTTCAAACTGGTAGGTCAGGCGCAGCTTGAAGTTGCCCTGATGCCAGAAGTTCGGATAGTCCAGCTTGCTGACCTGCTCTGCGCCCTCTTTGATCAGCATGCTCTTTTCAAAGTTGAGCAGATCCGGCGTGTCGCGGCTGACCGTCTTCCACCAGCTGTCGAAGTGCCGGGCAGAGACCACGTCGTGGCTGATGCGCTGGTCATAAAACTCAAACAGGGTGTCGTCATCGACCAGAATGTCGCGGCGGCGGGACTTGTGCTCCAGCTCTTCCACTTCATTGCGCAGCTTCAGGTTATCGCGGAAGAAGGCGTGGCGGGTCTGCCAGTCACCCTCCACCAGCGCGTGGCGGATAAACAGCTCCCGCGACAGGGCCGGATCGATCTGGCTGTAGTTGACCTTACGCGCGGCTACCACCGGCAGGCCGTAAACGGTGACCTTTTCGGTGGCCATTACCGCGCCCTGCGCCCGCTCCCAGTGCGGTTCACTGTACGAACGTTTCAGCAGATGCTGCGCCACCGGCTCCACCCATTCCGGGTCGATGCGCGCGGCAATGCGCCCCCACAGGCGGCTGGTTTCCACCAGCTCGGCGACCATCGTCCACTTCGGCGGCTTTTTGAATAAGCCGGAGCCGGGGAAGATCGAGAAACGGGCGTTGCGCGCGCCGGTAAATTCCTGCTTATCCGTATCTTTCATCCCGATATGCGACAGCAAACCGGTCAGCATCGAAATATGGATTTCGCGGTACTCCGCCGGTTCGCTGTTCACCGGAATGCCCAGCTCTTTCACCACCTGACGCAGCTGGGTGTAGATGTCCTGCCACTCGCGCACGCGCAGGTAGTTCAGGAAATCCAGTTTGCACTGGCGACGGAAGGCGTTCGACGACAGCGCTTTCTGCTGCTCACCGAGGTAATTCCACAGGTTCACAAAGGCGAGGAAGTCAGACTCTTTATCGTGGAAGCGACGGTGTTTTTCATCTGAAGCCTGCTGCTTGTCCATCGGCCGCTCGCGCGGATCCTGGATAGAGAGCGCCGAGGTGATGATCATCGCCTCGCGCACGCAGCCGTGTTTCTGCGCCTCCAGCACCATGCGTGCCAGACGCGGATCCACCGGTAGCTGGCTGAGCTGACGGCCCATCGGCGTCAGCTTGTAGACGGTGGCCTGCTCGTCGGTAGTAATCGCGCCCAGCTCTTCCAGCAGACGCACGCCGTCCTGGATATTGCGCTTATCCGGCGCTTCGACAAACGGGAAGGCAGCGATATCGCCCAGCCCCAGGGCGGTCATCTGCAAAATCACCGAGGCCAGGTTAGTACGCAGGATCTCCGGGTCGGTAAACTCCGGGCGTGACAGGAAATCGTCTTCCGAATAGAGACGAATACAGATCCCTTCCGATACACGACCGCAGCGGCCTTTACGCTGGTTGGCCGAGGCCTGGGAAACCGGCTCAATCGGCAGACGCTGCACTTTGGTGCGGTAGCTGTAACGGCTGATACGCGCCGTGCCCGGGTCAATCACGTACTTAATGCCCGGCACGGTGAGCGAGGTTTCCGCTACGTTGGTCGCCAGCACGATGCGGCGTCCGCTGTGCGCCTGGAAGACGCGGTTCTGTTCGCTGTTCGACAGGCGCGCATACAGCGGCAGAATTTCCGTATGGCGCAGGTCGCGCTTGCTGAGCGCATCGGCGGTGTCGCGGATCTCGCGCTCGCCGCTCATAAAGATCAGGATATCGCCCGGACTTTCGTTGCCCAGCTCATCCACGGCGTCAAAAATGGCCTGCAGCTGATCGCGCTCGGTATCATCCGCGTCTTCGACAATCGGGCGGTAGCGCACGTCCACCGGATAAGTACGCCCGGAGACTTCGATAATCGGCGCATTGTTAAAGTGGCGCGAAAAACGCTCCGGATCGATAGTCGCCGAGGTGATGATGATTTTCAGATCCGGACGACGCGGCAGCAGCTCCCGCAGGTAACCCAGCAGGAAGTCGATGTTCAGACTGCGCTCGTGCGCTTCATCGATGATGATGGTGTCGTACTGCATCAGCATCCGGTCCTGCTGGATCTCCGCCAGCAGGATGCCGTCGGTCATCAGCTTCACCATGGTGTTGTCGCTGACGTGATCGCTGAAACGCACTTTATAGCCGATACAGCCGCCCGGCTCGGTTTGCAGCTCTTCGGCAATACGGTTCGCCACCGTGCGCGCTGCCAGACGACGCGGCTGGGTGTGACCGATCAGACCTTTGATCCCGCGCCCCAGCTCCATGCAGATTTTTGGCAGCTGGGTGGTTTTACCTGAACCGGTCTCCCCCGCCACAATCACCACCTGGTGATCGCGCACGGCTTCGAGAATTTCCTGTTTCTTCTGACTGACGGGCAGGTTTTCCGGATAGGTAATCGTCGGGCGCGACGCCTCGCGCAGCACGACTTTACCGGCAGCTTGTTCGATCTCGTTGGCCATCTCCTGATAAATAGCCTGTTGTGCATCAGGATTTTTAACCTTCTTCACGCCGTGCAGACGGCGGGCAAACCGCTGTTTATCACGCAGCATCAGTGAATCCAGCTGTTGCATGAGCATCGGGAAGGTGAGTTTTTGTTGTTCTGTCATAGCGTTAACGGGCAGTGCACTGCCGGATACATTCTCTTTTTAATGATTGATATAGACTACCACATCGGCGGTTTTTGCGCCTTATTCAAAAAATTCGAACATAGACTTCGATATATTGCGCTATCCCTGCAACAGGATTGTGAATAGAGTGTCAACAAGCAACGGGGCAATCCCCCTTATCAAATACAAAAAAGGAATCACCCATGAGCAAAGTATTAGTTCTGAAATCCAGTATTCTGGCAGGGTACTCTCAGTCTGGTCAGCTATCCGATTATTTCGTTGAACAGTGGCGCGAACAGCACAGCGCAGATGAAATCACCGTCCGCGATCTGGCGACTCAGCCAATCCCGGTACTGGACGGTGAACTGGTTGGTGCCCTGCGTCCGAGCGATGCGCCACTGACCCCACGTCAGCAGGAAGCGCTGGCGCTGTCCGATGAGCTGATTGCCGAGCTGCAGGCGCACGACGTTATCGTGATCAACGCCCCGATGTACAACTTCAACATCCCAACGCAGCTGAAAAACTACTTCGACCTGATTGCACGTGCTGGCGTGACTTTCCGCTACACGGAGAAAGGCCCGGAAGGTCTGGTGACCGGTAAGCGCGCTATCGTGCTGTCAAGCCGTGGCGGTATCCACAAAGATACCCCAACCGACCTGATTGCCCCATACCTGTCCGTGTTCCTGGGCTTTATCGGCATCACCGACGTAAACTTCGTGTTTGCTGAAGGTATTGCTTACGGTCCGGAAGTGGCGACCAAAGCGCAGACTGACGCGAAAGCCGCGATCGACAGCCTGGTGGCTGCATAAGATTTCCCACTCCCACCGCCCGGTGGGAGTTTTTTTATCCCCCGCACTCCGCCTGTTATTTACGCGATACCTCGTAGAATCGTCACGCTTTTCAGCATATTAACGGTGCACTTCATACAATGCCTGCCGGTGAAACCGCCTGAAGAGAACTGACGGCAAAATAAACTGGATAAGTACTATGTACACCGCGAGGTGTACATAGTACTCTCTCAAGGAGAGTATGAAATGTGTCATGCGATAGAATTTATCGAAACCACACTGTTTACCCGGCAGATACAACAGATCGCCTCAGATGATGAGCTTAGGGCTTTGCAAAAAGAACTTATCGCCTTTCCGGACAAAGGCGATGTCATCCAAAATACGGGCGGGTTGCGAAAAATCAGAATGGCGACGGGCTCTCAGGGGAAAAGCGGTAGTGCCAGAGTGCTCTACTTTCTGGCAACGAACGAGATTATCTGGCTGGTAATGGCTTACCCGAAAAAAACGAAAGACAGCCTGACCGATGCGGAAAAGGCGCAACTGAAAAAACTGACCACATTATTAAAAAATGAGGTGTGATATGAATTTTTTTGACGAACTCAAAACGTCCCTGGAAGAAGCAGTCGAGATCAAAAACGGGGTTAAAGCCCCGGCACGCGTTAACCGCTATGAGATTGCCGATGTGAAAGCGATTCGCGAGCAGCTTAACGTTTCGCAGGTTGAGATGGCAAAAGCGCTGGGCACCAGCGTCGACACCATCAAAAGCTGGGAGTCCAGAAGGCGTAACCCTACGGGTCTGGCGGCAAAGGTGCTGGCGGCTATCCAGGCCAATCCGGCGTTCTTTTACGCACTGGCGGCGCAGTGAATGGACGTCTGGCAGAAGCCGCAAAATGGAAAAGCCCCAGCAATTGATTGCCGGGGCTTTTAAGGTTCTACCAAATTAATATTTAACATTCATCAACTTAATTACACACTACAACTTCTAAGATGTACGTATTCTCACAGGATTACCGTTGAAGCCAGTTAACGCTACCTCCTGATAAGTGATTGAAATAACATTTATCCTGTCGTGTACATCACCCTCGCGATATATACTCTTGATGCGTGGCCTTAATACTTCGCGATATTCTCAACTGCATACTGAATCGTACCCAATTCGCGAATATTACTCTTTGAAACAAGACCTTACATCATCGCGTTGACTTACCCATTATGCGATTGTACATATTTACTGCATGGCCTGAAAGCGTGTTCACACTGGTTTTTTACTGATTACCAGGACCCAAACTACAATACTTCGTGGCCATTATCGCATCTCGTTACTGCTATATTACCGCACCGTTAAACCTTTATTTCACTGTGGTGCTGAGTTCTAATTTACTCATTATAGACGCAGTGTCAACCCTGTAATCGCCAACATTTATATTTTATTGTTTAATATCATTAAATCAGATAATTACGTGATCCCGATCTGGTTTTGGTCACCCTTTTTTCGTTCAGCGAGACGATTTAGGCCGTAAATTTTCATCAAAAACCAGCCTTTTGCGATCCGGTTCTACCGCACGCAGCGGTTCGACCTGGTGCATGGTCTGTTTGCAGCGCTCGACCAGGGTTTGATACTCCCGCGTGCCTTGCTGCTTCCACGCCAGCTCCTGCTCGCTCAGCACCCGGATCGCTTTGGCCGGGCTGCCGATGATCAAATGGTTAGCGGGCATCTCAGCTTTGGCTTTCACAAAGGCCGCCGCGCCCACGATGCTGTTTTCACCGATCACTGCCCCATCCATCACCACCGCATTCATTCCCACCAGCGCGTTACGGCGGATGATGCAGCCATGCAGGATAGCGCCGTGACCAATATGCCCCTCTTCTTCCACCACCGTATCCTGCTCCGGGAAGCCGTGCATGATGCAGTTATCCTGGATATTGGCGCCGTCCTGCACCAGGATGCGGCCAAAGTCACCACGCAGGCTGGCATTCGGCCCCACGTACACGCCCTTGCCCAGGATCACATCCCCAATCAGTACCGCTGTCGGATGGACATAGCTCTCTTCCGGGACCACCGGCGTCATGCCGTCGATTTGATATACAGGCACATAACCTCCTTTACGCGAGCGTCAGGCCACCAAAGCGTTGCCAGTAAGAAGAGCCCGGCGACGGCAGTTCGCCGACCGTGGTTTCCCCTTTTTCACTGACAAACGCCAGCGCACCCGGCGCGACGCGTTGATAAACGTTGATACACAACTGGCGGGCCGTCTGGCCCGCCCAGTGCGGTGGGAGTAACTCCTCCGGTAACAGCGGATCCTTGAGCACCACCCGACGATAAAAATGGATCAGCAGCAACTGGATCTGGAAGCAGCGTTCCGGGGTCAGTTCATCCGCTGCGGCCTCCCGCAGCAGCGGCAGCAGCGGGCGGAACGAGTCGATAAAGGATTCATACATCACGTTCTGTTCGCTGAGCTGCCAGCACTCTTCCACCCGGGAACGCAGCGCGGCGCGGGAGAGCGCCAGCGGCGAGTGAGCCTCAAAGCAGATCACGTTTTCGGCCACGCCCGCTTCGTGCAGCAGCGCCTGTACATCAGCCAGCTGCTGCGAAGGTGAGGCCATCAGGCTGGGTGCCAGCGTGCCGAAACCCTGCCAGATGAGCTGCTTTTTCACCTCCGCAAGGGTGGTTTTGTCCATCCCTTCAGAGAGCAACAGCAGCCATTTTCCGTCCCAGGCCGGTAGTTCTGCGCGATAAATTTTCGCCTCAGCGCGACGGGTTAAGCGGAGTCCTTTGTCGCTCAGACGATAAAAACTGCGCCTGCCGATGCGCGAAACATCCAGCCAGCCTTCCTTGTTAAGACGAAACAACGCGGTGCGCACAAAGCGCTCGCCAAATCCCATCCCTTCCAGCAGTGCCGCCAGGCTTCCTAGCCAGACTTCGCCGCCGCGATGGGACAAAGCGTCGCCATACAGGGAGGCGATTAAAGAGGTACCGCTGATGGGAACGGAGCTAACCGCTTGCTGAATAAAGGCGTCGAGTTTACTCATGTGATTCATTCTGTTGTGATTATTGTATCGGATGAATCATAGCATAGCCCCCAGGCCGCAGCCCTCCCCTAATATGGAGAGGGCGACAGCAAGGCGTTAGCCGTTGGCGGCGACCTTACGCAGGTCGAACACCCGGCAGGCTTTGCCTTCAGAGCGCGGGATACTGCCGCAGTTGACGATCGTCACGTCAGTGGAGATCCCAACCATCGATTTGATGCGGTGGCGCAGCTCATGGCAGACGTGGCAGCGCTGTTCGTGGTTCAACGTCAGGCTGCTCTCTTTCAGTTCGACTTTCACCGAAAGCGAATCAAGATGACCCCGACGATTCACCTCCAGCTGGTAGTGCGGCGACAGATGCTCAAATTTGACGATCTCCTCTTCCAGCTGTGACGGGAAGACATTTACGCCGCGGATGATCAGCATGTCGTCGCTGCGCCCGCTGATACGATCCATCCGGCGCATGGTGCGTGCCGTTCCTGGCAACAGACGCGTCAGGTCGCGAGTGCGGTAGCGGATCACCGGCAGCGCTTCTTTGGTCAGGGTGGTGAACAGCAGTTCGCCCTGCTCGCCATCTTCCAGCGGCGTACCGTCGTTTGGATTGACGATCTCCGGGTAGAAGTGATCTTCCCAGATGGTCGGGCCGTCGGCGGTTTCGATGCACTCCATCGCCACCCCTGGCCCCATCACTTCCGACAGACCATAGATATCCAGGGCGGTAATGCCCAGGCGTTTTTCAATTTCGCGGCGCATCGCCAGCGTCCACGGCTCGGCGCCAAACACGCCGACACGCAGGGAGCATTTACTGGCATCGCCACCCATCTGGCGCTCAAGCTCTTCAATCAGGTTGAGGCAGTAGGACGGCGTGACCATGATCATATCCGGCTGGAAATCACGGATCAGTTGGGCCTGTTTCTCGGTCTGGCCGCCAGACATTGGGATCACAGTGGCGCCTAAACGCTCGGCACCGTAGTGCGCGCCCAGCCCGCCGGTGAACAGCCCGTAGCCATAGGCGACGTGGATTTTGTCTTTCGCACTGCCGCCTGCGGCACGCAGCGAGCGCGCCACAATGTTTGCCCAGGTATCAATGTCGTTCTGGGTGTAGCCAACCACGGTTGGTTTGCCGGTGGTACCGGACGAGGCGTGAATGCGCACCACCTGCTCCATCGGTACGGCGAAGGTATCAAACGGGTAGTTATCACGCAGATCCTGTTTGGTGGTGCACGGGAATTTGCGGATATCCGCTAACTCTTTGAAATCATCAGGATGGACGCCCGCCGCATCGAACTTGCGTTTGTACATCGGCACGTTGTTGTACGCGTGTTCTAAGGTCCATTTCATGCGCGTTGTTTGCAGAGCGCGCAGTTCATCCATGGAGGCGGTTTCGATCGGGTCAAGCTTTGTCGTTGTTGTCGTTGTCATTGTAGGGTACTCACTTTTTATAATTGCTCAGACACGCTCAAGGATCAGGGCAATACCCTGACCAACACCGATGCACATCGTGCAAAGCGCGTAGCGCCCTTTACGACGATGCAGCTCGTGGCTGGCGGCCAGCGCCAGTCGGGCTCCACTCATCCCCAGCGGGTGGCCTAATGCAATCGCGCCACCGTTGGGGTTAACATGCGGGGCATCGTCCGGGAGCCCCAGCTCACGCAGGACGCCCAGCGCCTGCGACGCAAACGCTTCATTCAGTTCGATAACGTCCATATCGTTGATGCTCAGGCCGGCACGCTCCAGCACACGGCGGGTGGCCGGTACCGGGCCAAGGCCCATCAGACGCGGCTCAACCCCGGCGGTGGCCATTGCCACGATGCGGGTGCGAGGGGTTAAACCCTGCGCCGCCACCATCTTCTCGCTGGCGACGATCAGCGCCGCAGCACCGTCGTTGACGCCAGAGGCGTTGCCTGCGGTAACCACACCGCCCGCGCGGAACGGGGCTTTCAGCCCGGCCAGCATCTCGAGGGTGGTCTCAGGACGCAGGTGCTCGTCATGTAACACTTCTGTTACCGCACCTTTTTTACCTTTGATGATCACCGGCACGATCTCCTGAGCCAGAATACCGTTGGCCTGGGCCTGCGCAGTACGCTGCTGGCTGCGCCAGGCGAAGGCGTCCTGGTCTTCGCGGGAAATACGTAACAATTCCGCTACATTCTCTGCCGTTTCCGGCATGCTGTCAGAACCAAATTGCTGCGCCATGAGCGGGTTCACAAAACGCCAGCCGATGGTGGTATCGAAAATTTCATTCTGGCGCTGGAAGGCGCTGGTGGCTTTGCCCATCACGAACGGCGCGCGGGACATGGACTCCACGCCCCCGGCAATCATCAGCTCCGCATCACCGGCACGAATGGCCCGGGCGGCAAAGCCCAGCGCATCCAGACCGGAGCCGCAGAGACGGTTCAGGGTGGTGCCGGAAACGGTCTGCGGCAGCCCGGCCAGCAGCAGCGACATGCGCGCCACGTTGCGGTTGTCTTCCCCTGCCTGGTTAGCGCAGCCAAAGATCACATCATCAATGCGTTCCGCGTCGAGTCCCGGGTTACGCATCAGCAGCTCGCGCAGCGGGATCGCGCCCAGGTCATCCGCGCGGACACCGGATAATGCGCCGCCGTAGCGACCGATAGGGGTACGGATCCCGTCACAAATAAAGGCGTCACGCATCATGCTTCTCCTGTAATCGTGCCGCCGATGCGGTGGGATTTCCCACGGAACAGGGCAACGGTTTTTTGCTGTTGATTAACAATTTCAATGTCGTACACGCCGGTCAATTTTCCCTGATGGCGAACCTGCGCGGTGGCGGTCAGCTTGTCGTGGGCAAACGCCGGGCGAACAAAATCAATGGTGCAGCCCGAGGCTACCGCCGCCAGCCCCTGGCTGTTGCAGGCGTAGGCAAAGGCGGTATCGGCCAGGGTAAACAGCTGGCCGCCGTGGCAGCTTTTGTGACCGTTAAGCATCTGCGGGGTCACGGTCATGGTCAGGACCGCTACGCCATCATCCATCTCGATAATGTCGATGCCATAGGCCTGGGCGCAGGCATCGTTTTCGTACATGGCGCGGGCGTTGCGCCAGGCGTTATGACTCATAGCTACTCTCCAGAAGCGCACGCTGGCGCAGCAGGGAACACGGGCGGTAACGTTCTTCGCCGTAGTGGCGTTGCAGGTTTTCCAGAAGGCACAGCAGCCGTTGCCAGCCGAGCTGCTCGCCCCAGGCCAGCGGGCCGCGCGGATAGTTCACGCCCAGACGCATGGCGGTATCGATATCCTGTTCGCTGGCCACCCCTTTTTGCAGGGCGTCGAGGGCCTCATTAACAATCATCGCCAGGGTACGCCAGATAAGCAGACCCGGATAATCGGCCACCTGCAGAACCCGCTTCCCCTGCTGCTGCAGGTGATGCACCGCTTTTCGGGTCGCGGACGTCGGGTTGCTGGCAGCGGCGGCAATAATCGCCACATCGCCTTCCTGACGATCGACCACCACCACCGGATGCCCGAGACGGGTTGCCAGCGCCTGGGCCGTTTCGCCCTGAGTTTCAATCAGCAGCAGATCGTCCAGTTCGGTGACACCGTCACTTCTTTTCGCCACGTGCAGGGCACAGTAGGACTCGCTCACCGACTCCAGCCAGCCCGCGGTCGGTTTGTCGCTGTGCCAGTTGTAAACGCCCTGGCCGCTCTTCTTACCAAGACGTCCCGCCAGCACCAGCTCCTGCTGCACCAGCGACGGCAGGAAACGGCGCTCCTGCCAGAAGGCGTTAAATACCGAGCAGGTGACGGCGAAATTAACGTCCTGGCCGATCATGTCGGTTAACTCCAGCGGCCCCATCGGGAAGCCCGCCCCTTCGCGCAGCGCAGCGTCAATCACCTGTGGGGCAGCCACCTGCTCCTCCAGCGCGCGCCAGGCTTCGGCGTAGTACGGACGCGCCACGCGGTTAACGATAAAGCCCGGCGTGGACTGGCAGCGCACCGGCTGTTTACCCCAGTTCACCGCCAGTTCGCAGAGCTGTTCCACCACCTCGTCGGAGGTCGCCAGCCCGCTCACCACTTCCACCAGCTTCATCACCGGGGCCGGGTTAAAGAAGTGCAGCCCGGCCACGCGCTCGGGGTGGCGCAGATCGGCGGCAATCGCGGTAATCGAGATCGACGAGGTATTGCTGGTCAGAAGTGTTTTTTCCGGGCAAATCGCCGCCAGTTCGGCGAACAGCGCCTTTTTGATCTCCATGCGTTCAGAGGCAGCTTCAATCACCAGATCAGCCGCTGCCAGCGAATGGATGTCGGTCACCGGGATCAAACGCTGTAACGTCTGCTCGCAGGCGCTGGCGCCGAGCTTGCCGCGCGTCACGCGGGATTGCAGGCGGGTGCGGATCCCGTCGATGGCGCGGGAGATGGCGTCGGCATTGATATCGTAAATCAGCACCGGGTGACCGTGGCTGGCGGCCACTTCGGCAATGCCGGCCCCCATGATGCCGCTGCCAATCACCGCGACGGTATGAATAGTGGTCATCTTATTTCCCCGTAAACTGCGGCGCGCGCTTGTTGAGGAATGCGCTGACGCCTTCGCGATAGTCGGCGCTGCGTCCGGCCAGGCGCTGGTAATCGCGCTCCAGATCCAGCTGGGCATCCAGGGTATTGGTTTCGGCGGCGTTGATCGCCTGCTTAATCAGCCCCAGGCCAAAGGTCGGCTGCGCGGCCAGATGCACCGCCAGCTGCTGGGCGGTGGCGGCCAGCTCGCCGTCATCCACCACCTGCCAGATCATCCCCCAGGCCTGCGCCTGCTCGGCGCTGATTTTCTCGCCCAGCAGGGCCAGGCCCATCGCCCGGGCGCGACCCGTCAGGCGTGGCAGTAGCCAGGTGCCGCCAGAATCCGGCACCAGTCCCAGCTTGCTGAAGGCCATTACAAAATTCACCGAGCGGGCAGCGATCACGATATCGCAACCCAGCGCCAGCGTTGCCCCAGCCCCGGCGGCGACGCCGTTCACCGCGCAGATCACCGGCTTCGGCAGTTTTGCCAGACGGCGCACCAGCGGGTTGTAAAATTTCTCAACCGACATGCCCAGATCCGGCGCGGGGCTGTTGGGATCGACGTTACGGTCATTCAGATCCTGTCCGGCGCAAAAGCCGCGTCCAGCTCCGGTGACCAGCAGACAGCGCACGGCTTCGTCGCGCTCCGCCTGGGTCAGGCACGCCGCCAGCTGCTGGTGCATCTCCTCATTAAAGCTGTTGAGACGCTCCGGGCGGTTCAGGGTAATCGTCATTACGCCCTGCTCAACGTGACTCAGAATGAAATCCATGGTTAGCGTCCTTTGAATTCAGGGGTGCGTTTTTGCAGGAAGGCACTGATACCTTCCCGACGATCCTCGGTCGCCGAGAGCAGCGTAAACAGCTGACGCTCCTGGGCCAGACCAGCCTGCAGGGCCATCTCCTGCGACTGGCGTAACGCCTGCTTCGCCGCCTGCAGCGCCAGCGGTGAGTGGCGTGCCATCACCTCGGCCTGCTGCAGGGCATATTCCAGCATCAGATCCTGCGGGTAGATGTCGCTCACCAGCCCGGCCGCCAGCGCCTGGCGGGCGGTAATGCTCTCCCCGGTCAGCACCATTTTGCTGGCCAGCGATTTGCCAACGCAGCGGATCAGACGCTGGGTACCGCCCGCGCCCGGCATAATGCCTAAGGTGATCTCCGGCAGGCCGAAGCGGGCGTTATCCCCCGCTACCACCACATCGCACAGCAGCACCAGTTCACACCCGGCACCCAGCGCGTAGCCGTTGACGGCGGCAATCAGCGGTTTGCTGAAAGCGTTGATCCGCGCCCACAGCTGCGGACGCACATCGTTGAGGGTGGCGGGCAGGTCTTTGTCCGCCATCTCATTCAGGTCAGCCCCGGCGGCAAAAAAGCGCTCGCTGCCGGTGATCACACATACCGAGATGTCACTGTCGGCTGCGGCGGCTTCAAGGGTGGTGGCCAGCTCGCTCAGCAAGGCATTGTTCAGCGCGTTACGGGCCGCCGGACGATGTAGCGTCAGTTGCAGTACCCGCCCGTGACGGGTAACGATTAATTCGCTCATGCCATCCCCTTTGCATCAAAGTCCACCACCACGTCCGCCGTCAGCGGCAATGACTGGCAGCTCAGGACATAACCTGCGGCCACTTCGTCCGGCTCGAGGCTGTAGTTGGTGACCATCTCCACTTTGCCGCGCAGCACTTTGCATTTGCAGGTGGCGCAGACGCCGCCTTTGCAGGCGTACGGCAGATCGGCCCCCTGACGCAAGGCGGCGTCGAGAATGCTTTCGTCGTCGGCGGTCAGGGTGATTTCCCGGTCGCGCCCGTCCTGGCGCACCGTCACTTTTTGCCCGTCGGCCTGCACCGTATGCGCCCGTTTCACCGTAGTACCCGGGGTGTTAAAGCGCTCAAGGTGCAGCGATTTCTCCGGCATGCCCAGCGCTTTCAGCGTCAGCTCGGCGTCGTCCATCATCGCCGCCGGGCCGCAGATAAAGGCTTCGTCAAACTGGCTAAAATCGACCAGCTGACGCGCCAGCGCCTGTAATTTTTCACCGTCGATCCGTCCGTGCAGCAGCTCGCTGTCCAGCGTCTCCTGGCTGAAGATGTGGATCACCTGCAGGCGTGTCGGATAGTGGTCTTTCAGGTCGGCAAGCGCCCCGCGGAACATCATGCTCTGGCTGCTGCGGTTGCCGTAAATCAGGGTGAAGTGGCTGTTGGCTTCGGTTTTCAGGGTGCTGGAGATGATCGCCAGCATCGGGGTGATCCCGGAGCCGGCGGCGATCGCCAGGTAGCAGCCTTCCCGCTCGGCCTGCGGCTGGTAGCCAAAATGGCCCTGCGGCACCATCACCTCCAGCGCCATCCCCTGTTTGATCTCATCCCGGGCATAGCGCGAGAAGCGCCCGCCGTCGATGGCTTTGACCGCAACGCTGATCTCGCCCGGCTGAACGCTGCGGCAAATGGAGTAGCAGCGGCGCAGCTCTTCGCCCGCAAGGCGGGCCTTCAGCGTCAGGTGCTGACCCGGGCGGAAGCGATACGCCTCCTGCAACGCCTGCGGAACCGCGAAAGTAATGGTCACCGCATCGCGGGTTTCGGGTTCGACTTTTGCCACCGTTAATGAATGAAACGTTGTCATGGCGACCTCAAATACATTTGAAATAATCGAAGGGTTCACGGCAACTGTCGCAGCGATACAGCGCTTTGCAGGCCGTGGAACCAAATTCACTGATCATCGTGGTACGGGTGCTGGCGCAGCGCGGACAGGTCACCTCGGCGGGCAGATGCGCGTGGCAGCTGTGTCCGGCGGGTGGACTGATGCCGTACTGGCGCAGGCGTTCCCGCGCGTCCGGGGTCATCCAGTCGGTGGTCCAGGCCGGATCGAGCTGGATGGCGATATGCACCGGGGCGAAGCCGTGCGCGCTCAACGTGTCGCGGATCGCGCCCATCAGATGGTCGGTCGCCGGGCAGCCGGAATAGGTCGGCGTAAAGCCGATGGCCCAGCCGTCGCCCTGCGACGCTACGCTGCGCACCATGCCTAAGTCGGTAATGGTCAGCACCGGTATTTCCGGGTCCGGGATCTGGCTTAACAGCGACCAGATCTGCGGGATTTCTGCGGGGGCGATGTCGGCGAAACGTTGCATGGCGTTCTCCTGCGTTACCACTGCTGACCGGGGTTGACGCGCTGCAGATATTGCATCTCCGCCAGCATCGGTCCCAGATGTTCGGTGTGCAGTCCTTTACGGCCGCCGCTGCGGTAGGCAGACTCTTGCGGCACGCTCAGGGTGGCTGCGCTGAGTCCGCTCAGGACTTCGGCTTCCCACTCTTCACGCAGGCTGCGCGGATCGACGGCGATGCCTTCGGCAATCAGCGCCAGGTCTACCTCGTCGGCCTCGAACAGCTCGGCGGTAAAGCGCCACAGGTCGTTGACCGCCTGCTGCATTTTTTGCCCGGAAACCTCGGTGCCGTTGCCCAGACGCTCCAGCCAACCGCGGCTGAAGCGCAGGTGGTAGCGCACCTCTTTCAGCGACTTGGCGGCGATGGCGGCCAGCTGCGGATCGCGGCTGCGGGTCAGGCGGGTGTACAGCGCCAGGTGCCAGGCATCCATAAAGTACTGGCGGGCAATGGTGTCAGCGAAGTTGCCGTTGGGCTGCTCCACCAGCAACAGGTTGCTGAACTGGCGTTCGTCGCGCTGAAAGGCCAGCGTGTCTTCGTCACCGGTGCCTTCCAGCTCGGCGGCGTAGGTTAAGAAATTGCGCGCCTGACCCAGCAGGTCGAGGCCGATATTGGCCAGCGCCAGGTCGATCTCCAGCTCTGGCGCGTGGCCGCACCACGCCCCCAGACGCTGGGACAGCACCAGGCCGTTATCACCGAGTCGCAGAACATAAGCCGTTAACGTTTTCATTTCCGACCTCACATGTGCTCGATGCCATCAGGGATGGTGTAGAAGGTCGGATGGCGGTAGACCTTGCTGTCCGCCGGGTCGAAAAACTCGCCGCGCTCTTCCGGCTGGGAGGCGATGATTTCGCTCGCCTTCACCACCCAGATTGAACAGCCTTCACTGCGACGGGTGTAGGCATCGCGCGCGTTTTCCAGCGCCATGCGGTCGTCGGCGGCATGCAGGCTGCCTACGTGACGGTGGGATAACCCCTGTTTGCTGCGGACAAACACTTCATATAACGGCCAGTATGTTTTGCTCATCTTGATTCCTCTTACGCGACATTGCGGGCGTGTTGTTTCTCTGCGTGCGCCAGGGCGGCTTCACGCACCCACGTCCCCTCTTCCCAGGCTTTATTCTTGGCGGCCAGGCGTTCGTGATTACAGACACCGCGTCCGTTGATCACCTCGTCAAACTCCTGCCAGTTGATCTCGCCAAAGCGGTAGTGGCCGCTTTCAGCATCGAAATGCAGATCCGCATCCGGCACCGTCATCCCCAACATTTCGACCTGAGAGACGGTGTTGTCGACAAAGCGCTGACGCAGCTCGTCATTGCCAAAACGTTTGATTTTCCACGCCAGGCTGCGGGCGCTGTTCGGCGAGTTGTCGTCGTTGGGCCCGAACATCATCAGCGCCGGCCACCAGAAGCGGTTGATCGCATCCTGCAGCATCTGCCGCTGGGCGTCGTTGCCCGCCGCCAGCGCCATGCAGGCTTCAAAGCCCTGACGCTGGTGGAAGCTCTCTTCTTTACAGATTTTCACCATTGCGCGGGCATACGGACCATAAGAGGTGCGGCACAGCGCCACCTGGTTGACGATGGCCGCGCCATCCACCAGCCAGCCAATCACGCCGATATCGGCCCAGCTCAGGGTCGGGTAGTTGAAGATCGAGGAGTATTTCATCTTGCCGTCGAGCATCTTCTGGTAGATGTCTTCCCGGGCGCAGCCCAGCGTTTCCGCCGCGCTGTAGAGATACAGACCGTGGCCCGCTTCGTCCTGCACCTTGGCCAGCAGAATGGCCTTGCGGCGCAGCGTCGGGGCGCGAGCGATCCAGTTGCCTTCCGGCAGCATGCCGACAATCTCGGAATGTGCGTGCTGGCCAATCTGGCGGATCAGCGTTTTACGATAGGCCTCTGGCATCCAGTCCTGCGGCTCGATGGCTGTCTCTTGCGCGATGCGCTGCTCAAAGCGTTGTTCTTCCGTCACGTCATCACCCTTATGATTCGTTTAACTAGTAATTTGAACTCAATGATGAATCACTTCGTTTCTTAAAAGTTACACAAAGGTTAAATATAACCCCAAGGATTGTTTGTTTATTTTGTGATGTGGCTCGCAAGCCTTTTGTAGAGCGGCCTCTGTGGCGGGCGGTGACGCGCGGGAATAGTCAGGTCAGATCACATCATTAACATTTCATTAAAACATTCCTTGCATTTTATGATTCAGAATCAAACTATCTATAGTGAAATCACGAACCACCTGGAGAAAGAACATGCAGCAGTTAGCCAGCTTCTTGTCCGGCGCCTGGCAGTCTGGCCGGGGCCGTGAGCGCAGTATTTCGCACGCCATCAACGGCGAAGCCCTCTGGAGCGTCACCAGCGAAGGGCTGGATATGGCCGCCGCGCGTCGCTACGCCATTGAGACAGGCGGTGAAGCCCTTCATGCCATGACCTTTATCGAACGCGCCGCAATGCTCAAAGCGGTGGCGAAACACCTGCTGAGCCACAAAGAGGTGTTCTATGCCCTGTCGGCACAAACCGGTGCGACCCGCGCCGACAGCTGGGTGGATATCGAAGGCGGTATCGGGACGCTGTTTACCTTTGCCAGCCTCGGCAGCCGCGAGCTGCCGGACGACACCCTGTGGCCGGAAGATGAACTGATCCCTCTGTCGAAAGAAGGCGGGTTTGCCGCGCGTCACGTAATGACCTCAAAATCCGGCGTGGCGGTGCACATTAACGCCTTTAACTTCCCCTGCTGGGGGATGCTGGAAAAACTGGCCCCGACCTGGCTGGCGGGAATGCCAGCAATCATCAAACCGGCCACCGCCACCGCGCAGGTGACTCAGGCGATGGTGAAAGCCATTGTCGACAGCGGGCTGGTGCCGGACGGGGCGATTAGCCTGATCTGCGGCGGTGCCGGGGATCTCCTCGACCAGTTGGACAGCCAGGACGTGGTGACCTTTACCGGCTCGGCGGTGACCGGACAGATGCTGCGCATCCACCCGAATATCGTCGCCAAATCGATTCCGTTTACCATGGAAGCGGATTCCCTCAACTGCTGCGTGCTGGGCGACGACGTCACGCCGGAGCAGCCGGAGTTTGCGCTGTTTATCCGCGAAGTGGTGCGTGAGATGACGGCGAAGGCCGGGCAAAAATGCACCGCCATCCGTCGCATTATCGTGCCGCAGGCGCAGGTTGAAGCGGTCAGCCAGGCGCTGATCGCCCGGTTAAACAAAGTGCCATTTGGCGATCCGGCCCAGGAAGGGATCAAAATGGGATCGCTGGTCAACGCGGAACAGCGCGCTGACGTGCAGGAGAAAGTGGATGCGCTGGTGGCTGCAGGCTGTCAGACCCTATTGGGCGGTAAAGCCGACATGAACGCGGCGGGTGCCTTCTTCCCACCGACGCTGCTGTTCTGCCCGCAGCCGGATGAAACCCCTGCCGTGCATGCCACCGAGGCCTTTGGCCCGGTCGCAACGTTAATGCCCTATCAGACCCGCGAACACGCCATGGCGTTGGCGCGCGCCGGTGGCGGCAGCCTGGCCGGGACGCTGGTGACCGCGGATCTGCGTCTGGCGCGTCAGTTTATTGCTGGCGCGGCACGTGCTCACGGCCGTATTCAGATCCTCAATGAAGAGTCGGCGAAAGAGTCTACCGGCCACGGTTCCCCGCTGCCGCAGCTGGTACACGGCGGTCCGGGTCGCGCGGGCGGTGGCGAAGAGCTCGGCGGCCTGCGCGCGGTAAAACACTACCTGCAGCGCACGGCCATTCAGGGCAGCCCGAGCATGCTGGCCGCCATCAGCCAGCAGTGGGTGCGCGGTGCTCAGGTGCAGGAAGACCGGGTCCATCCGTTCCGCAAACACTTCGAGGAACTGCAGCCGGGTGACAGCCTGCTGACCCCGCGCCGCACCCTGACTGAAACCGACATCGTCAACTTTGCCTGCCTGAGCGGAGATCATTTCTACGCCCACATGGACAAGATTGGCGCGGCAGAATCCATTTTCGGCGAACGCGTGGTCCACGGTTACTTCCTGATTTCTGCCGCCGCCGGACTGTTTGTCGATGCGGGCGTTGGGCCGGTGATCGCCAACTACGGGATGGAGAACCTGCGCTTTATCGAGCCGGTGAAGCCGGGCGATACCATTCAGGTGCGCCTCACCTGTAAGCGTAAAACGCTGAAAAAACAGCGCACCCCGGAAGAGAAGCCGACCGGCGTGGTGGAGTGGTCGGTTGAGATTTTCAACCAGCACCAACAGCCGGTCGCGCTGTACTCCATCCTGACCCTTGTTTCACGTCAGCGCGGAGATTTTGATTCCTGATCCCTCTTTTGCCGGGTAGCGCCGCGCGCGTTACCCGGCTTCTGGCACATCTGACAAATCATCTGGCAAACGCAGGCAAACGGTGCACACCGCGATATTGCTATGTTGGCAATGAATAAACCGCGCGCAGAACAGCGGTCCTGAGTGGATAACAACACAAACAACAGAGGTTAATCATGGGAAGCTCCTCCAGTCTTTCTCCACGTAAAACGGCGCTGGCGCTGGCCGTCGCCGGTCTTCTTTTTGCTCAACCGCAGGCGCTGGCGCACGGCGGCGCCGCGCATATGGTCGAGATGGATAAAACCCTGACCGAATTTGGTGCCGACGTAAAATGGGACGATTACGCCCAGCTTTACACCATCAGCAAAGACGGGGCCTTTATCAAAGTGAAGCCGGGCGCGAAAACCGCCATCGTCAACGGCAAACCGCTCACCCTGCAGGTGCCAGTGGTGATGAAAGACAAAAAGGCGTGGATCTCCGAAACCTTCGTCAACGATGTTTTCCAGTCCGGCCTCGATCAGACCTTCCAGGTAGAAAAGACGCCGCACCCGCTGAATGCGTTAAGCGCCGATGAGATTAAACAGGCCGTCGAGATCGTGAAGGCTTCGCCGGACTTTAAACCGAACACCCGCTTTACCCAGATCGCGCTGGCCGAGCCAGATAAAGCCAAAGTGTGGGATTTTGTGCTGAACGGGACCACAGTCGATGCCCCGCGCCAGGCCAATATCACCATGCTCGACGGCAAATACATTGTCGAAGCGCTGGTGGATCTGAAAGATAAGAAGATCCTGCACTGGGAGCCGATCAAAGACGCACACGGCATGGTGCTGCTGGACGACTTTATGGCGGTGCAGAGCATCATCAACGGCAGCAAAGAGTATGCCGAGATCGTCAAAAAGCGCGGTATCGCCGATCCGAGCAAAGTGATCACTACCCCGCTGACCGTCGGCTACTTTGACGGTAAAGATGGCCTGAAGCAGGAAGACCGGCTGCTGAAAGTGGTGAGCTACCTGGACGTGGGCGACGGCAACTACTGGGCGCACCCGATTGAGAACCTGGTGGCGGTGGTCGACCTGGTTGAGAAGAAGATCGTCAAAATTGAAGAGGGTCAGGCGGTGCCGGTACCGATGATCCCGCGCCCGTATGATGGCCGCGACCGCATCCCGGTGGAGCATAAGCCGCTGGAGATTACCGAGCCGGAAGGCAAGAACTACACCATCACCGGCAACATGATCCACTGGCAGAACTGGGATTTCCACCTGAGCCTCGACTCCCGCGTCGGGCCGATCCTCTCCACCCTGACCTTTAACGACAACGGTAAAAAACGCCAGGTGATGTACGAAGGCTCACTGGGCGGCATGATCGTGCCTTACGGCGACCCGGATGTGGGCTGGTACTTTAAAGCCTATCTGGATTCCGGCGACTACGGGATGGGCACCCTGACCTCGCCGCTGGTGCGTGGCAAAGACGTGCCGTCGAACGCCGTGATGCTGGATCAGATTATCCCGGATTACACCGGCCAGCCGATGACCATCCCGCGGGCGATTGCCGTTTTCGAACGCTACGCCGGGCCGGAGTATAAGCACCAGGAGATGAATCAGCCAAACGTCAGCACCGAGCGCCGCGAGCTGGTAGTGCGCTGGGTGAGTACCGTGGGCAACTACGACTATATCTTTGACTGGGTGTTCCACGAGAACGGCACCATCGGGATCAACGCCGGGGCCACCGGGATTGAGGCGGTAAAAGGCGTGATGGCGAAAACCATGCACGATCCGAGCGCCAAAGACGATACCAAATATGGCACGCTGATCGACCACAACATCGTCGGCACGACCCACCAGCACATCTATAACTTCCGTCTGGATATGGACGTGGACGGTACCAGTAACAGCCTGGTGGCGATGGATCCTGAAGTGAAACCCAATACCGCAGGCGGCCCGCGCACCAGTACCATGCAGGTGAATCAGTACAACATCGACACCGAGCAGCAGGCGGCGCAGAAGTTTGACCCGGGCACCATTCGACTGATGAGCAACGTCAGCAAAGAAAACCGCATGGGCAACCCGGTCTCCTATCAGATTATCCCGTACGCAGGCGGCACCCATCCGGTTGCCAGCGGCGCGAAATTCGCCCCGGACGAGTGGATTTATCACCGCCTGAGCTTTATGGATAAACAGCTGTGGGTCACCCGCTACCATCCGAACGAGATGTACCCGGAAGGGAAATTCCCGAACCGCTCCATTCACGACAGCGGCCTGGGCCAGTTCAGCAAGGATAATGAGTCGCTGGATAAGCAGGATAACGTGGTGTGGATGACGACCGGCACAACCCACGTGGCGCGTGCAGAAGAGTGGCCAATTATGCCAACGGAATGGGTCTATACCCTGCTCAAACCGTGGAACTTCTTCGATGAAACACCGACGTTAGGTAAAAAGAAAGACGCGCAGTAAGGCAGTTGTTGGCCGGGCTAATCCCCCGGCCTTTTTTTGGCTTTTGCCTGGCACCACGGAAAAGACGCACACATTGAAACGGTCACCTGAGGTGACCGTTTTGTTTTACCTTGTAGGCCCGGGCAAGCGTAGCGCCGCCGGGCGATTCGAGGGGAAAGGGTTAGTAACGCACGCAAACCGATTTGGTTTCGCACCAGCCATCCAGCCAGTCCGGACCAAAATCACGCCCAGTACCGGATTGCTTCATCCCGCCGAATGGCAGGTTGGCATCGATCAGGGTATGGCTGTTGATCCACACGGTGCCGGCCTGCAGGCGGTCGGTGTACTCCAGCGCTTTGCTGACGTTTTGCGTCCAGACGCTGGCGGTCAGGCCGTATTCGCTGTCGTTCGCCAGGCGCAAGGCTTCTTCGCCATCGGCGACGCGCACCAGGTTCACCACCGGGCCAAAGACCTCTTCGCGGGTCAGGCGCAGGCTGGCGTCCGGGTTAACCACCAGCGTCGGCGAGACATAGTAGCCCTGGCCGTTCGGGCCACGGTTGCCGGTAATCAGCTCGGCGTGTTTTGACTGAGCTTCATTCAGGAAGGTCTGCACTTTGTCGCAGTGGGCGCGGGACACCAGCGGGTTGATGTGCGCTTCCGGAGACATGCCCGGCCCGACGCTCAGGGATTTGACCGCCTGCTCAAAGCCGCTCACGACCGTATCAAACAGCGGGGCTTCGATATAAATACGCGAGCTGGCGGCACACACCTGGCCCTGATTCAGGAAGCTGCCGGTCATCAGTCCTTCAATGACCCATGACGGATCCGCATCCTGCAGCACGATGGCCGGGTTTTTCCCGCCCAGCTCCAGCGTGACGCCGGTCAGCCGATCGGCGGCGGAGCGCGCAATCTGCTTGCCCGTCGCCGTCGAGCCGGTAAAGCTCACCTTGGCGATATGGGGATGGGTGGTCAGCGCTGCGCCGCAGACGGCGCCGCTGCCGGTCACCACGTTGAAGACGCCGTCCGGGATCCCGGCTTCGGTCGCCAGTTCTGCCACCCGCAGCAGGGTCAGCGGCGTGGTTTCGGAAGGTTTGATAACGATCGAACACCCTGCCGCCAGCGCGGGCATCACTTTCCACATACCAATCAGCAGCGGGAAGTTCCAGGGTACGATCCCGGCGACCACCCCAATTGGCTCTTTGCGGGTCCACGCCTGGTAGCGCGCGCCCTGCGGCATCGGGATAGAGAGATCCAGCGTTTTACCGGCGATTTTGGTGGTCAGCCCGGCGGTGTAGCGCATCCAGTTCAGGGTGCAGCCCACTTCAAAGGCGCGGGAGATATGAATGGATTTACCCTGCTCCAGGGTTTCGAGCTGCGCCAGCTCCTCGGTGTGCTGCTCCACCAGATCGGCAAAGCGCAGCAGAATGCGTTCCCGCTCGGCGGGCAGTTTGCCGGACCAGCTGCGGGCGACAAAGGCCCGCCAGCCGGACATCACCGCGCGGTCAACGTCCTGCGCGCTGGCATCGGCGGTGGAGGCAATCACCTGACCGGTAGCCGGGTTAAACACCTCCAGCCGTTTTTCACTGTGGGATTCGGACGGGCGTCCTTCAATCCAGAGGCCATGTTGGCGATCCAGAAATTGCTGCACGCCTGGCAGTACTGCGACCTGTGTATCAGACATAGCTTTTCCTTATTATTCGCAGGGTGTCAACGCAGTCTAAGATGGCTTCAGGGATCATGCTTTTATCTCTGTGACATTCGTTTTGCCGCCTGTGACAGGGACCGCAAAATGCGACAATACTGCCGTTTCGCCCGCTGAGATTGCGGACTTCTTTCCGGTATTTCGTCCCCTGTCACGGGCAAATAGATACATATCTGCAACAATATTGAAACATTGACAACGTAGCGGGTAACGACATGGTGTGTGCAAGCGAAAAGGATCAGTATCAGCAGTGGCTGGCGCAGATTAACCAGGTGTGCGGCAGCTTTGCCGGTCGGCCGCTGACGGGTGAGTTTTTTGGCGAGCTGGAATCAACCTGGACCGGTAACCTCAAGCTCAGCACCGTAACCGCCAGCGGTGTGAACCTGTTTCGCACCCGCCAGGAGATCAAGACCAGCAACGACGCCTGGTTCTACACCGTTTTTCAGATTGAAGGTGAAGCCGGGCTGGAACAGGACGATCGACAGATTGTGTTGAACGCGGGCGATATCACCCTGATCGACGCCTCGCGCCCCTGCTCTATCTACTGGCCGGAAAAATCCCGTCAGATTTCGCTCCTGCTGCCCCGTCAGATCCTCGAACAGCATTTTCGTTTTCAGGAAGTGAGCTGCGCGCACAAGCTCTCCCGCACCCTGCCCACCGTTCAGCTCAGCTACCGGTTATTGCAGGAGAGCATGAGCAACCCGGCCTTGAGCGAAACGGAAAGCGAAGCCGCGCTGGAGGCGATGGTCTGCCTGCTGCGCCCGGTGTTGCAGCAGCGCGAAAGCGTGCAGCCGCGCAAGGAGCGTCAGTTTACCCACGTCCTGACCCTGATTGACGACCATATCCAGGCCGAGCACCTGCGCCCGGAGTGGATCGCCTCTGAAAGTGGAATGTCGGTGCGCAGTCTGTACCGGATGTTCGCCGAGAAAGGACTGGTGGTGGCGCAGTACATTAAGAATCGCCGACTGGATCTGTGCGCGCAGATGCTACGCGGCACCCGTGATGATGAAAAGCTGGCGGGGATTGGCTACAGCTGGGGCTTTACCGACCATAGCCACTTCTCCACGGCGTTTAAGCAGCGCTTTGGTATTTCGCCTGGCGAATACCGCAAACGCCATCGCTAGTTACTTCTGTAACCATTTACCGTTAATACCCTGGACATACTCCCCGGGGTTAGCGCGCGCCACCAGCTTGGTCCCGGCCATTTTGGCCACTTCATCCACCGGAATATTGTTGCTGTCGGCAAGCCGCTGATAGCTGTCGGCGCGCGCCTTGTTAATCTGCTCGACCAGCGCCAGCGTGTCGCGATCCCGTTCGCGCGGAGCGATATAGCCGCTCAGGGTTTCCCCTACCCGCCCCTGGGCGCGGGCCTCGTTCAGGGTCAGCGCGGCTGCCGGGGCGCTGATTCCCAGCGTCAGGATCAGGAGAGCCAGTGTTTTTCTCATCATGACCTCAGAACAGATCGCTGCGCGACTTCAGCAGCGACTCCACGTCTTTATCCACTTTGATGTGGATCTCGTGTTCGATTTTTACGTTCATATTGATGGTGATCGGCTCCTTCGATGCCGCCACTTCGATCCTCGGCGTACAGCCTGTCAGCAGCAGTATCATGCTCACGGTGATCCCACCGGCCAGCTTTTTCATGGTTATTCCTTACATTCCTTGCCTGTCGGACAGCGGTTATCCGGTAATGCTGTGTGTTCCTCGAGCCATGTCTGCAGATTGTCGCCAAAACGCAGGCTGCGCCAGAGGGTAAACACGTTCTCCCGATGGGTGTAATTCAGATGGACGGCATTGGTGTGCCCGTCCACCCGACTGGCACCCCGGATCGCCGACTCCAGGGTTAACTCGCCAAGATTATCTACATTGAGTTTCGTCCACGACTGGGATATTTCCATATAGCGAAGCCAGTTAATCCCCAGGCCCGCCCCGGCGTTGTCTTTGATAATCGCATCGGCGGTGTCTTTGTCGATGCGCAGGGTCATCGGACCGGTGTTGCTCAGCCAGCCATCTTTGATGATCCACTTTTCGTTGTCCAGCCAGAACGGCAGCGCCCCACTGAACGCGCCGGACATGGCAAACTGTTTGGGATTAATGGCGCCAATCAGCTCGCTGGACGAGATATTCTGCACCCGCAGCAGGGCCGCGTCGTGCTGGGGCAGCCGCAGCTGCTGCATGGTCACTTTGCCCCCCAGCAGATCAACGCTGACGTCGGTCAGCAGCAGCGGGTTGACGTCGCTCCAGGGGTAATCGCCCTGCAAGTCGGCGGTGATGTTGCGCGCCGTGACCTGGTTAATCACTTCACCAATGCGCAGCGTCACCGGGCCTCTCGTGCCCAGCGACCAGGTGCCCTCGCTGAACCGGAACGGCAGGACAAAATCGACGCCATTGATTTTGTTGTCCGGCATCCAGACACTGCCCCCGGTCAGCACCCCGTGCCCTCCGGCCTCAAAGCCCTGATCGGACGCGGCAGAAAAAGCCACCTGAGCATACAGCTCGCCCTCCCTGAGGGTCATTTTCCAGTCCGGGGGGATCAGCGGCTGGAAGACACTCAGGGACTGTTTCGGCCACCACGCCTGCCCGCGCAGGCGCTCGCCGTCCCAGCGGCCATTAACCTGCACCGGGCCGATCGCCTCGGCGTGCAGCGTGCCTTTGTACTGAAAGAAGGTCGGATCCGTACCGTCGACGCTGAACTTAAGCGACGAGGCAGGTAACAGGCTGCCGCCGCTAAAAGTGGTTTCTTTGGCATCAAACGCCAGCGCGCCGCTTATGTGCGGCCGATCGGGGTCGCGCTGCCAGCGGATGGGGCTGTCCAGCACCAGTCGCGGCTCGCTGACCAGCATGGTGCCGTACTGCAGTTTGTCGAATCCGGTCGAGAGTTCGCTGAGCTCAATCACGCTGTCGCGCCACTCCCCCCGGCCCGCCACGTCCCAGCGGGCATGCATCGGCGTAAAGTGACCCTCGCCCCAGTAGCGCCACTGCCATACGCCGTTATCCGGCAGGAAATCGTTGGCCTGACCGTCGAGGTGCAGCGTGAAGTCGCCCATCTCCTGTTCGTGGGCGCGCAGGATCGCCTGCAGACGCCCATCAATGCCCTTTTGGGTGAGCGCAACCCCGGCCAGCGGCCAGCGCACTTCGTCGATATTCAGGGAGTTGATGATTCGTCCACGGGAGCGCAGCAGCGCACCCGGTGCAAAGGTCAGCCGGGGATCGATCAGGCTGCCGGTCAGCGTCGCCGGCAGCCCGGCGTACAGCGTCAGGTCATTCTGTTTGGCCTCGCCGGTTAACTGCAGCGGCATGGCGCTGTTATCCATACTCAGCTTGCCAGGGCCAAAGGTCAGTACCGCGTTGCCTTTTCCGGCATCGCCCTGCGTCAGCACGTTCATTCGCCCGCTGATCAGGGCGTTTTCGCTGCCCTGCTGCCAGTTGTCGATCTTAAGCCCCAGCCGTCCGCTCAGCGGGATGCCCGCCCGATCCCAGCGCCAGCGACCGTCGCTGATGGTCAGTCTTTCGGGGGTGATCTGCCAGGGGAGATCGAGCAGCGGTTCGCCACTCTCCCGGGCGATCATCACCAGCTGCCCCTGGTTCTCTTTCCACGCCAGATCGGCATCCAGCAGCGAGGGGAGTTGCGGCACCGAGAAGGTCGCCACCGCGTGCCCCTGCACCGGCAAACCGTCCGGCACCAGCGGGAGGGTAAACTCCCCTACCAGGGTAACGGGCTGCCTGAAATCGGGCAGATTAAGACTCACATCACTGATGGTTAAGACGCGGCCCTGCAGCTTGCCGCGCAGGCTGAACTGGTCGCCGTCGTAGCGAATATCCTGCACCGTCGGGGTTAACGACGCGGTCAGTTTGCCCTGCCACTGTTGCCAGGGCGAGAGCGTCAGGCGGTCGATGGTCAGCCAGGTATTGGGCAGCATCGATTGCCATTCGGCGAGGGTTTTCGGCGCGGCGGGCGTTGGCTCGCTGGCGGGGATTTTACTCAGGCAGGCGCTGTTAAGATCCAGCCCGGCAATGGTGATTTTCCAGCGGCTCGGGTGGCTGAGGGTAGCATCTTCAACGCGGGCAATTTCGCAGTCATCCACCAGATAGCGCAGATCGGAAATCACCAGTGCATTACGGGTCAGGCGCGGGCTTTTTTCAAAGGCGATTCGGGTGCCCGCGGGTAGCCAGACCCCGGCCAGAGTGGGTACCCATTGCGCGAGCGTAAGCAGCAGCGTCAGCGGCAATAAAATGATTAACAGTAACAGCGCGATCGCGGCTTTGTATTTACCCTTCATGGGCAGTCAATATCCTGATGTAGCGAAAATTAGCCGGTTTTGCCGGATAGTGTGGCATGTTTCGCCAGACAGTTGAAGCGAAGGCCATTGTAAGAATAGATGCGATAACGCGGTCTGCTCGCGTTTTGCTGGCCTTATCGTCAGTAGATGGGGGGCAATCACAGCCATAAAAAAACCGCCTGAATGAAGGCGGTTTATTAATCGTATCTAAAGCGGTCTTCTGATCCCATCTGGGTCATCAGGATCCAGCGGGTCATTCACATCAGGGATATCTTCCCCGGGAAGCGGGTCGACGTCACCAGGAACAGGATCGTTTACACCAGGAAGCGGGTCGCCGACACCCGGCAATGGGGAATCATCAGGAACAGGATCAATATAATCTGGACGATCAGCCATAAAGCCTCCGTCAAATTTCGGTTGTTAATGCAGCACATCGCCACCCTAAAACTATAAGTTATGCTTATGTTTATATCGAGCGGAGCGGTTGAGTATTCACTTCAGGCTGCTGTTTTTTATAAGGTTATAGCGCGCACGCTGGAAAGCACAGCGGATCGTCCCTTCTGGTGACGGGATCGCGCGGCCGATGAAAGCGCTTCAGTTTGATGATCATAGAGTTATTGCCCGGAGATGATGTAAAATCATTATCAGAACTTATTGAAATCAATAATATTTTAAGAATTGTAAGATTATTTTAATCATGCTAACGTAGTTCCAAAATCACTGGAGAAAGTCTCATGAAACTCGCGATTTATAGCACAAAGCAGTACGACAAAAAGTATCTGCAACATGTTAACGAGGAGTATGGCTTCGAACTTGAATTTTTCGACTTTCTGCTGAACGAAAAAACGGCGAAAACCGCGCACGGCTGTGATGCGGTCTGTATTTTCGTTAATGACGACGGCAGCCGTCCAGTGCTGGAAGAGCTGAAAAAGCATGGTGTTAAGTATATTGCGCTGCGCTGCGCGGGCTTTAACAACGTGGATCTGGATGCGGCGAAAGAGCTGGGTCTGAAAGTGGTTCGCGTCCCGGCCTACTCGCCTGAAGCGGTAGCCGAACATGCTGTCGGCATGATGATGTCCTTAAACCGACGCATTCACCGTGCTTACCAACGTACCCGTGATGCCAACTTCTCGCTGGAAGGCCTGACCGGTTTTACGATGTATGGCAAAACCGCCGGGGTGATCGGCACCGGTAAAATTGGCGTGGCAACGCTGCGTATTCTGAAAGGTTTCGGTATGCACCTGCTGGCCTCCGACCCCTACCCAAGTGCGGCAGCGCTGGAGCTGGGCGTGGAGTATGTGGATCTGCCGACCCTGTTCGCCCAGTCCGACGTGATCTCCCTGCACTGCCCGCTGATGGCAGACAACTACCATCTGCTGAACGACGCCGCCTTTGCGCAGATGAAGGACGGGGTGATGATCATCAATACCAGCCGCGGGGGATTGATTGATTCTCAAGCCGCGATTGAAGCGCTGAAAACGCAAAAAATCGGCGCGCTGGGAATGGACGTTTATGAGAACGAACGTGACCTGTTCTTTGAAGATAAGTCTAACGATGTGATCCAGGATGACGTGTTCCGCCGTCTGTCCGCCTGCCACAACGTGCTGTTTACCGGCCACCAGGCGTTTTTGACCGCCGAGGCGCTGATCAGCATTTCAGAAACCACGCTCGGTAATCTGCGCCAGCTGGAAAACGGCGAAGCCAGCCCGAACGAACTGGCCTGATTTATCACCAGGCTCTCTTCGCACGGAGAGAGCCTTTTCGCTCCCCATTTTCAGATTTTCCTGCAAGACAAAATCCTTCCCGGCCATAAACTATGCTGTAGCTATTTGTGAAGTGAATACATTGAGAAGAAACATGAAGACGCTCGTTGCAGTAACGATCCTGAGCATGGCGCTGGCTGGCTGTGTAAATCCGGGGAAAGCCTCTGTGCAGGAAGAACAACTTCAGAAGCATCGTTTTGTTCTGGAGAATATTAACGGCAAAGCCGTCACTCCGGGGATGACGCCTGCACCTGAGATTGCCTTCGGGGAAGACATGGCCATCTCAGGCGTAATGTGCAACCGCTTTAGCGGTCAGGGCAAGCTGTCTGACGGGGAGCTAAAGGTCAAAGCGCTCGCCATGACGCGTAAACTCTGCGCCGAGCCGGAGTTGAACGAACTGGATCACGCCATTGGCACCATGCTGCGCAACGGTACACAGGTTGATTTGACCGAAGATCAGCTCACGCTGGCCACCGCCGACACCACGATGGTGTTTAAACGCGCAGAGTAATCAGTAGTTCCCGCAGGATCCGACGGCAAGCGACTGCTCACTGCAACGTTTGCCGTTTGGCAGCGCGCACATGCCGATGGCTGAGCCATCCAGCTGACGCGCAACGGACATTGAGCCGCCAATCATGGCGCAGTTAGCTTGTCCGGAGTTGGACATCGCCGCTCTCATTCCCGGCGCGACGTGCGCGGCGGTGGCCTGCTGAACAGGTTCATTACTACAGGCCGACAGTAACAAAGCGGCACACCCAATCCAAAATCCTGCGCGCATAATCTCTCCCCACATTAAATTGCGAAACCTATGCATAATAGGCATCCCGCCCCTTGCCGTCGAGAGCGACGCTGCGTTTTTCTGCGCTGTCAAAACAAATAGCGCCTGATTTCAGGCAAAAGTTTGATCAAACCCGTGATGGCGTGAATGCGCAGGACACAAAAGCGAAAATCGAAAAAGCCCGCCTTTGCTAAAATATAAAGATAACTACAGGATCCGTCGTTGTATCACGGGTCCCTTTTTCTTTGCGCAATGTAAGGGTGTCATATGCAAACTATTGACGGGAATGGCGCAGTCGCGTCCGTCGCGTTCCGCGCCAGTGAAGTCATCGCCATCTACCCGATTACCCCGAGTTCAGCCATGGCGGAACAGGCTGACGCCTGGGCGGGCAATGGGCTGAAAAACGTCTGGGGCGATGTCCCACGCGTGGTCGAAATGCAGTCCGAAGCCGGTGCGATTGCCACCGTCCACGGGGCGCTGCAAACCGGGGCCCTGTCGACGTCGTTTACCTCGTCCCAGGGGCTGCTGTTGATGATCCCAACGCTGTACAAGCTGGCGGGTCAGCTCACCCCCTTTGTACTGCACGTTGCGGCACGCACCATCGCCACCCACGCCCTGTCGATTTTTGGCGATCACTCTGACGTCATGGCCGTCCGCCAGACCGGCTGCGCGATGCTCTGCGCCAGCAGCGTGCAGGAGGCACAGGATTTTGCGCTGATCTCGCATATGGCCACGCTGAATAGCCGCGTGCCGTTTATCCATTTCTTCGACGGTTTTCGCACTTCCCATGAAATTAACAAAATCGTGCCGCTGTCTGACAACACGATTATGAAGCTGCTTCCGCAGGCGGAAATTGATGCACACCGCGCCCGCGCGCTGAATCCGGAACATCCGGTGATCCGCGGCACCTCCGCCAATCCGGATACCTATTTCCAGTCCCGCGAGGCCACCAACCCGTGGTACAACGCCGTTTATGACCACGTCGACCAGGCGATGGCGGACTTTGCCGCCGAAACCGGGCGTGAGTACAAACCGTTTGAGTTTTACGGCCATCCGCAGGCCGAGCGCGTTATCGTGATCATGGGGTCTGCCATCGGTACCTGTGAAGAGGTGGTGGACGAGCTGCTGAGCCGGGGCGAAAAGGTCGGCGTGCTTAAAGTGCGACTCTATCGCCCGTTCTCGGCCCGGCATCTGCTGTCGGTGCTGCCGGAAAGCGCACGTACCGTCGCCGTACTGGATCGTACCAAAGAGCCTGGCGCGCATGCCGAACCGCTTTATCTGGACGTGATGACCGCCCTGGCCGAAGCCTTTAACAGCGGCGAGCGCGAGACGCTGCCGCGAGTGATTGGCGGGCGTTACGGTCTGTCGTCGAAGGAGTTTGGACCGGACTGCGTGCTGGCCATCTTCAACGAGCTCAGCGCCGCAAAACCTAAACCGCGCTTTACCGTCGGTATTTATGACGATGTGACCAATCTCTCTCTGTCGTTACCGGAAAACACCCTGCCGTCGAAAGCTAAGCTCGAAGCGCTGTTCTACGGGCTGGGCAGCGACGGCAGCGTGTCGGCCACCAAAAACAACATCAAAATTATCGGTAACTCGACGCCGTGGTATGCGCAGGGTTATTTCGTCTATGACTCGAAAAAAGCCGGCGGCCTGACCGTGTCTCACCTGCGCGTCAGCGAACAACCGATCCGCTCAGCGTACCTGATTTCGCAGGCTGATTTCGTTGGCTGCCACCAGCTGCAGTTTATCGACAAATATCAGATGGCCGAGCGCCTGAAACCGGGCGGTATTTTCCTGCTGAACACCCCGTACAGCGCCGACGAAGTCTGGGCCCGACTGCCGCAGGAAGTGCAGGCGGTGCTGAACCAGAAAAAAGCGAAGCTCTTCGTGGTCAACGCGGCGAAAATCGCCCGCGAGTGCGGCCTGGCGGCACGTATCAACACCGTCATGCAGATGGCGTTTTTCCACCTGACGAAGATCCTGCCGGGGGACAGCGCCCTGATGGAGCTGCAGGGCGCGATCGCCAAAAGCTACAGCAGCAAAGGGCAGGAGCTGGTTGAACGTAACTGGCAGGCGCTGGCGCTGGCTCGCGAGTCGCTGGCCGAAGTGCCACTCCAGCCGGTAAATGCGCACAGCCCGAACCGTCCGCCGGTGGTCTCCGACGCCGCACCCGATTTTGTCAAAACCGTTACTGCCGCCATGCTGGCCGGACTGGGCGATGCCCTGCCCGTCTCCGCCCTGCCGCCGGACGGCACCTGGCCAATGGGTACCACCCGCTGGGAAAAACGCAACATCGCCGAAGCCATCCCGATCTGGAAAGAGGAGCTGTGTACCCAGTGTAACCACTGCGTGGCGGCCTGCCCGCACTCTGCGATTCGCGCTAAAGTGGTTTCCCCGGAGGCCATGGAAAACGCGCCAGCCAGCCTGCACTCGCTGGATGTGAAATCCCGCGATATGCGCGGACAGAAATATGTTCTGCAGGTCGCGCCGGAAGACTGCACCGGCTGTAACCTGTGCGTGGAAGTGTGCCCGGCTAAAGACAGGCAGAACCCGGAAATCAAGGCCATCAATATGATGTCGCGCCTTGAGCATGTGGAAGAGGAGAAAGTGAATTACGACTTCTTCCTCGACCTGCCGGAAATCGATCGCAATGCCCTTGAGCGTATCGATATCCGTACTTCGCAGCTGATCACCCCGCTGTTTGAATACTCTGGTGCCTGTTCCGGCTGCGGTGAAACGCCGTACATCAAGCTGCTGACCCAGCTGTACGGTGACCGAATGTTGATCGCTAACGCCACCGGCTGTTCGTCGATTTATGGCGGTAACCTGCCCTCGACGCCGTACACCACCGACGCTAACGGTCGCGGTCCGGCGTGGGCAAACTCCTTGTTCGAAGATAACGCTGAATTTGGCCTGGGCTTCCGCCTGACGGTCGATCAGCACCGCGTGCGCGTGATGCGTCTGCTGGCACAGTTTGCGGACCAGATCCCAGCCGCGTTAAACGAGGCCCTGCACAGCGAAGCCACACCGGACGTGCGTCGCCAGCAGGTGGCGGAGCTGCGTCAGGCGCTGGCGGGCGTCGAAGGCGCACAGCAGCTGTTAACCGATGCTGATGCGCTGGTCGAGAAATCGATCTGGCTGATTGGCGGTGACGGTTGGGCCTATGACATCGGCTTTGGCGGCCTGGACCACGTCCTCAGCCTGACCGAGAACGTGAACATTCTGGTGCTGGATACCCAGTGTTATTCCAACACCGGTGGCCAGGCATCGAAAGCAACGCCGCTGGGCGCGGTGACCAAGTTCGGCGAGCACGGTAAACGTAAATCGCGCAAAGATCTGGGCGTCAGCATGATGATGTACGGCCATGTGTATGTGGCGCAGATTTCGCTGGGGGCACAGCTTAACCAGACCGTGAAAGCCATCCAGGAAGCGGAATCCTATCCGGGCCCGTCGCTGATCATCGCCTATAGCCCTTGCGAAGAGCATGGTTACGATCTGGCGCTCAGCCACGATCAGATGCGCCAGCTGACGGCAACCGGCTTCTGGCCGCTGTATCGCTTCGATCCGCGTCGCGCTGATGAAGGTAAACTGCCGCTGGCGCTGGACTCCCGTCCGCCGTCCGATGCGCTGGCGGAGACGCTGATGCAGGAGCAACGCTTCCGTCGTCTTAATGCCCAGCAGCCTGAGGTAGCAGAGCAGTTATGGAAAGATGCTGCTGCCGATCTGCAAAAACGCTACGACTTCCTGGCACAAATGGCCGGTAAAGCCGAAAAACCGGTCGGCGAATAACCCCTTCGCCCGGCGCATTATGCCCGGGCGTATATTTCTGCATAAAAAAAAGCCCAACGAAATAACGCTGGGCTGATCCTAAAAGAAATAAATAACAGGTTAATTTCTTAAAATGCATTTATTCAATAAATGGATAAGACGTCCTCAGGCATATAACGGGCCAGAGTTTACTGCGCTCATCGGGTAAAGAATAATTTTTATTTTATATAACTCAGCCCAACTCATTCATCAAACTTATGATCATTTCATTTGCAGCAAATTCTTTAGATTTCACTTAATTAGTAACAATTATACTTTATAAGGAGTAGCAGGTAGTGATTTAGCATGTGACATCTTTCCATCGCAGAAAGTTCAATGGAAAGTTTTAAACTTATTAACTATAAAAACAGCATAAGGAATAGTCACAATGCAAAGAAAAGTACTGGCTCTGATGATCCCAGCCCTGCTGATGGCGGGTGCAGTAAATGCCGCTGAAGTTTATAATAAAGACGGTAATAAATTAGATCTGTACGGCAAGGTTGATGGCCTGCACTATTTCTCTGACGACAGCGGCGCTGATGGCGATCAGACCTATGTGCGTCTGGGCTTTAAAGGCGAAACCCAGATTAACGACATGATGACCGGTTACGGCCAGTGGGAATATAACATCCAGGCTAACAACACCGAAGGTTCCGGTAACCAGTCCTGGACCCGCCTGGCATTTGCTGGCCTGAAATTCGACCAGTACGGTTCATTCGATTACGGTCGTAACTACGGCGTTCTGTACGACGTTGAAGGCTGGACCGATATGCTGCCAGAGTTCGGCGGCGACACCTATACCAAGGCTGACAACTTCATGACCGGCCGTGCGAACGGCGTGGCAACCTACCGTAATTCTGACTTCTATGGTCTGGTTGAGGGCCTGAACTTCGCATTGCAGTATCAGGGCAATAACGAAAGTGCCGGTAACGGTAACGAAGGCACCAACAACGGTCGCGGCGCACGCAATCAGAACGGCGACGGTTTTGGTATCTCCTCTACGTATGATTTCGGCATGGGCTTCAGTGCAGGTGCGGCATATACCTCTTCTGACCGTACTAACCAGCAGATAAATCAGACCACAGCGGGTGGCGATAAAGCCGATGCATGGACCACCGGCCTGAAATACGATGCCAATAATATCTACCTGGCGACCATGTATTCTGAAACCCGTAACATGACCCCGTACGGTGATAACGATGACGCGGTAGCGAATAAAACGCAGAACTTTGAAGTGACGGCACAGTACCAGTTCGACTTCGGTCTGCGTCCGGTTGTTTCTTACCTGCAGTCTAAAGGTAAAGACCTCGGCAACGGTCAAGGCGATCAGGATCTGGTTAAATATGCTGAAGTGGGCGCGGTTTACTACTTCAACAAAAATATGTCCACCTACGTTGATTATAAAATTAACCTGCTGGATGAAGACGATCAGTTCTACAAAGATAATGGCATCGGTACCGATGACATCGTCGCGCTCGGTCTGGTTTACCAGTTCTGATGATATTAGCCCGCGTAACGACGCGGGCTTTCTCTTTATATTGTTAAAATAGTTTGCTTATTTCCCCATCCGCCTGCTGAATTTTTGTTCATATCCTTTCGCACTGACATGCCATCTTTTTCACACTTTTTGTTGCACCACCCTGGCCATTTGATACAAGATAAATCTCATGTCTGCACTGCTGTAAAGGACCCGCTATTGTGATCCACCACGCTGTTAAATCTTCCCGTATCGCCTCTATTGCTTACGATAAATGTAGCGAGACGCTTGAGATCCGCTTTCGCGATCGGAGCGCCTGGCAATATCAGAGCGTCCCGGTACGGATTTTTAACGATTTTTTGAACGTGGTTTCTAAGGGTCGCTTCTATGACGGGGTGGTTAAAGGCAAATTTAAAGAAACCAAAATTGCCTGAAATATCCTTAGGATGCCTGGTATGTTTAATCACATTGCGTTGGCCGCGCTGACCTTACTCACCTGCCTGTGGTTTGCGCTCATTTTCGATGTTGCCAATATTGTCGGTCATCTCGGTGAAGCCCTTCTTATTCTTGATAACGATTAATCATCTGCGCTGCTAAGCGCGCGATAAGTCGCGATTCTCTTCTGAGCGCGAACCAGCAGAAGAAGGATGATGCAGGCGGCGACCGGCACCAGCCAGTCCAGCAGACTGCTCATATTCCATACCCGGTAATCAAAACCACCGTACCACGGCATGTTAGCGCGCTTACCGTGGCCAAACAGGGCGATCCAACGATACTCAGCCTGGGTGTGTTCCCTGGCGATGAACCAGATGCACCCTATCGCGCCGCCAATCGCCCATCTTCCGCGCGTAATACCAAATAAACCCTGCAGCACAACAGCCGCGAGAGCATGCCCCAGCGGCGACAAATCGATCATGTCCTGTCCTTTTCCACCAAATCAAAACAGTATCGGTAAAACTCAGCGCTTATCCAACTGTTCGGCGCTCTTTTTAAGATAAGCCTCCTGAAACATTTTTTCCGAGTAGGTAAGCGTCATTTCTGTGGACAGATGGGGGGCGTCGAGCTCAATCACATCGTTATCATTTTCGTACCTGGCGTATTTATCCCCTACCACTGAGATGTTATGTTTTCGCACCGTGTATTTTTGCGACAGCATCTGGTGCATTTGGTCGAATTTATTCTTGTCGATATCAATGACTACAGCGGTCACTCTCCCCGCTTTATTGAAGATAACCGCATTGTTTTTGATCCCTTCCAGCACCAGCTCGTTTGTCGGGATTGAGTAGATATCCCCCTCGCTCCACTTGCTGCGCCCTTCATGCTGAGCCGACGGCCAGGCTTTCGTAAACTGATTGAGTGTGGTTTGCCCCAGGGTCAATCCTAACGCCGTGGTGTTCGCCTGTGCTGATGAGAACCCGGCAAGCAGAACAACAACGCCAAACATCAAATGCCATCGCTTATTCATAGTTATCGCCTCAATGTGTCAATCCTGTTTGATTTCCTGGCACATTTAGTACCTGCCCCTGTTCAAGCGTACAGGCGACGTTGGCATTAACACATGAGCCTTTATAATGATTGCGCGATGAGGGCACCGTACTAGTTACTGAGTTTGCGCGGGTGTATGCCGGGGCAGATATAAAACGTGCTGACATTCATCGCCGTAATCCGTACCATACACGCCATACTTTTTCATGTTGACCTGCAGTCCCCCCGTCTGAACGCTGGGCGGCATGCACGGCGTTTGCCACGAACGAATTGAGCCATTATTAAATGTCGCAAAATCAAGATATTACCAAGAAAGACCAGTACAACCTGAACAAGTCGCGCTAACCCATCTAACGCGTTGAAAATGGTGATATTCTCATTATTTTCAAACAGTTAACCACCATCAACATCTACCTCAAGCGCCAATAAGCTACATTTTGCATGTCCCATTTCGTGCCCCAAACAGTTTTCAGCCGATGGTTTGCCCCAAGATTTGCCCCACGCTTAGCCACATAATAAAACTTTGCGTAGCTCCTTCCAGAAACGCAACCTCCCGCTTTACCCGCCAAACATACTCGAGCAAAATACCCATCCGCTTGTAAGATTTGAAGGTGCGCACCGCTTCTTACACCGCTCTACCATCGTCATAGTGTCGCTTGATGAAGTGCGTCACTCGCCCTAACACTTCGATATCTTCCAGCGCCACTCCCTCGATCGCTTCACCATCATCAAAAATCAGAACCCTGCCCATCACTCTTGCAAACTGAGTTAGCCCGCCCGACAAATCGATGCAAGCAACGGCTTAAACAGAGATACCAGCAAAAGCTACCTTGAAAAGCTGAATCGCATTTTAGATATGATGTTTGAAGAGATCGATATGTGGATGGTTGCGGATTAGGTCTTAAACTGTAGCGCCCACGGCAGGACGTTTTGTGCCAGAAGTGGAAGCAAGATACACGTCCGCAAGAAAAGGTTTGTCTCGCACCATTTTGGTCATGAAAGCGCGCGATTATTCAAGAATTTTTCTTTGTTCGGGCGTCACGATATTTTTCTGAAAAGAAGCCGTGAAGGGGGAATCTTCACGGCTGGGAGCATTTCTCGCCGGGACAATGACGACGCAAAACGCGGCGCATGTTTACCCTCAGTAAGTTTTTACTTATTGTTTTCGATCAACAAAATAACATCCTGGTATTTGCCAAACTTTCGGCCCTGTCCAGTCAGTAGCAGGAGAGGGTATGTAATGGGTTCACCATGGTATGGAAACAGCTCTTGTTGCACCTATTAATTTAGCCAGCAGCAATACAGCTAACCATGGAAGAAGAAAGGCAAAGCATGTTTCAGTAAAACTTGCACCTTGAGTTAAACCATACCCAGCCGTAGCAACACCCACGAAAGCACCGATCCATGCAGATTTCCATGAAGGCGCATACTTAACTCTCGAATTACAATGAGAGCATCGTTTTTCACCCCAAGGCGTTTGTTTGTTGCATAAGGTACAGGTGAATTTCTTAATGCTGTCCTCGATTCTATGTTTTTCTTCAACCGCTTCAATTTTATTTAGCGTTTCAAGAGCGCTTTGCTTGCCCTTCTCACCTGCCCGGCGAAGATATTCCTTACCCTTTTCATAGTCACGCTGCGCAATGTACAACTCACCCAATGCCTCCAGAGCAAGTTCATTTCCCTGTTCAGCAGACAGAGTAAAAAGTTCTAAGGCTTTTTGACTATCTTGGGGCACACCCTTCCCATCCCGATATAAGGCTCCGAGATTAAATTGCCCGTAACTGTCCCCCTTCGATGCGGCCTCGGAAAAACACTCAGCGGCCTTAGATAAGTCTTGTGAAAACCCATGGCCCCTTTGATGTAGAATCCCAATCCATACCAAAGAATCCATGTCCCCCTCTTCTGACGCTAACGTAAACCACTCAATGGCCTTCGAATAATTTAATGGGATACCGTCGCCATCCTTGTACATATGGCCCAGATTAAATTTAGCTTTAGTGCTTCCCTGGTTAGCTGCCTTGGTCAGCCACTCGACGGCTTTATTACCGTCTTGCTCAACCCTGTCGCCATCACGGTACATACATCCGAGTTCAATTTGAGCCTTAATATCGCCAGAGGAGGCAGATGCGTAGACAGGATTATAATCGCGGCCTGAAACTGAATTTGATTTAAGTTCTTCCATTTTTGTAACAACCCTCAGAGAAGTGCTGTGCTATTAATCGTCGTTTAAAGGTTAATGCGGACTTGTACTTTAGTACATTTTAATTCAGGACGATTCCTGCGAGTCCGACAATGCCATTGCCGAAAAAGTCTTACACACATTATCACCATTCATTTTCAGCATTAACGGTATATGCATCGAATTATTAAGTTAAAGTCATGCTAAACGAAAAAAATGATGAGTAATAGCTCTCAGATAAAGGCCCCATCAGAGAACCCTCCCCATATTGCGGAGCATCCAGTAACGATCCTCGCTGCTGTCAGGAGTCTTGTCGGTGAAGTCGGGCTGATAGCGTTCGATCCACTGATTGGCATCTTCCTCGGTGAAATGCCAGTGCACCTTCGCCAGCTCGCGGATGAAGTCAGATGTTCTGAGGCACTGGTAGCCTTTGGGGTTTTTCTGTATAGCGGCCACAAAAGCGGCGCGAATTTCATATGGACGGGGCATGATAAGCACTTCGATTACTGTTTTTATATACAGTATTCTTAATGCGACGGGAGATCAATGCGGGGATGCCTATTAATGCAGGGCGCTGAATTAAACTGCAGCGGTCGCGGTGCGCCCCTGCCCCTTACCCTCAGTTGGCTTGCAGCTTTTCTTCAATCGCAGTCAGCCGGGCATCCTGGCCCTTCATTTTCCGGCTTAATGCATGAACAGCCAGCAGCACATCAAGCAGCAGCGCGTTAGTGTCGAGCCGCAGCTGCTCATGCATCTGCATATCGTCGCCCATGAACTCCATCAACTTGACGTAGTTTTCATCGATCTCCTGCAGGTCTTGAGCAATAAGACCCCGCCTCATACGATGCAGCAGATCGTCGATAAATTTGAAATTAACGGGTTTCATATTATCGATGTTCGCCAGCGCCTCATCTGCTGCATCTTCGCCGTATTCGATGCCCTCTTTCATTCTCCTGTCAGAAACGACTGTTTTATTAAGGGCATACGTCGAAGAGCCAATGTAAAAATAAACATCGCTGCGGCCGGCCTGGACACTGAGGCGAGCGACGCCGCCATCATCCCCGGCAGACAAGAGGTAACACTCACTGTACTGCCCGCTGCCGGGCCACAATGCAGCAACGCCCGTCGTTGTTCCTGCAAGATTATTATTGTGCGTTTTCTTCGTTAGCAGAGGCATCACCCAGCTGCTAGTCGCTATGGTCGAAAGGTTGAGGTCTTCGCCGTAAAACGCACCCTTCGTACTGATAACACCAGACCACGCTGATACCGTTTTGCTATCGGAGGACCATTTATCCGGGGATCGCCCAACACCATCCATCCCAAAGGTGAAGTCCGGCCCGTCCGAAGAGCCACTACCCGCCTGAATAGCAGCAAAGCGACTGATAACACCCGTGTTACTGACCGAACGAACTGCACGCACAGCGGCGTAACTATCAAGGTTTGCCCCTACCCGAAGCTCTGACCGGAGATAGCCCCCGTTCGTAGAGGTATTATTACCCGGCGCGGATGTGACGCTCACCAGTGAAATCCACGTTCCGTTAGCCTGGGTTAACTCAATGCTGTCAATTCTGTTTGCCATGCTAATTCCTTACGCCCAGACGCGAGCAGGTGTTTTCGGGTTGACGGTGAAGCTATCCAGACCTGATAAATCCAGAGCCTCATCCACCACGCGCAGATTTAGGTGGTAGCCGGGTTCGGTTATATATTCGAATGGCTCCTCTTCACCGACAGTCGTCAAAATAACACCTACGACGTCAAGGCAAATTCCAGGGTGATATAAACAGCCCTGCTCATCATCATTTTGAAAACCAAAGTCGATTAATTCATGACGCATTTCAGCAGCGTCAGAAAAGCGCAGGCATAAATCTCTCATCAGCGGAGTCCGTTAATTTGGTTAGGGGTAAGGACACGGTGCCAGATACGAAAATTTCGGATATGGTATACGGCGAATGGGTTACTCATAAATCTGATGGATGTACCGGGTGAGGCCGGGTCAGCAGGTGAATTTCCATCACGTGTGGTGCTTTTACCATCAAAGTAACCGGTCACTTTATTATTGTTAGCAACATCAACTGTTTGAACGTAGATTTTCTTGTTGAATGGGTATGTCACATCAGGAATGGCTATTCCGCCTGATGACCTGTAAGAAATTAACTGGCTTGCAACACCACGAATAATAATATCGTTACGAGCTCCCACATTCGCTAAAAAGTCCACATAGGCGGCGCCAGTTGTGGGCTGTACGAATTGGTCTACAGTGAACTCTAATGCTATGGTGCGGCCAAAAATGTCGCCTAATCTGCCGTAACCGACATTACCTTGCGTTTGTAAATTGAGCTGCTCCCCCGCCCTTGTCACAGCCGCTGCGCCGGTGGGAATATAGCTGGTAGGAACCGCATTTTTTTCCAGCTGTGGCATCTGCACGTAAAACTCAGCGCCAACAGGGATAACCGTATCTCCTGTTGCGGGTTGGGCCATCATGCGGGCAGTATGTACTCCTGCCACTTTTGCGGGCATGGTGGCCGTGATACTGACATACCCATCACCTCCGAGACTGGTAACTAAAGTTACTCCTGCAGGAGGGGAAACAGGCACCCCCGTAACGGCGTTAACGGCCAGGGCATACTGCGAGTTAGCCCCCATCTGTAAAACGACTCGAATATAACCGTAACTCCCTTTCGCGCGGCACGAAACCGCAACCATGTCCCCCACCTCTAAGGTCAGGTCACTGGACACATTAAACGTTGGGAAGTTTTGCTCTGCGTTCATTACCCCTTTCATTGTAACGGCCTGCGAAGTTCCATCCTTCGCTAAAACGGTTTTGGTTACTGCCGCGCTGGTATTCCATTTTGTCGGGTCGTCACTGTTCAGAATATAGTTCGTACTCTGCCCCTCAATTAATAAGCCATCACGCTCGAAACGCGGCTCGTTAATAGCGGCAGTTTTGAGAACACCAGATTTATCGATATACGTTGCGGTCGAACTGCGGGTAAGTATCATCGACTTTGTTGGCAGTTCCAGCACCTGCCCCGAAATAGTCAGCGTATCGTATGGCGCAAACCCAGCCAGCAGGCGCAGGTCATCATTGAGCGGTGCCCACACGTCAGGGTAAGGCGCTTCCTCATAGGGCACTGAGGTCAGCAGCTGTGCGGCGGCAAGTGATGCTGCGGCATTTGTCTCGCTGGTTTTGGCGTTGGTTTCTGACGTTTTGGCATTCGTCTCAGACGTTTTAGCATTGGTTTCTGAGGTCTTTGCATTGGTCTTTGACGTATCAGCAGCAGTAGCACTGCCTGCCGCTGCGTTCTTTGATGAATTCGCCGATGTCGCGCTGCTAGCAGCATTCGTCTCTGATGTTTTCGCTGCAGCGGCGGAGGTTCCTGCAGCGGTCGCGGCGGCGATCAGTTTCGTCCAGCTGGGGCCTGTTTTTTTCGAGCCATCGGCCAGAGTTACGGTGACGTCACCAGTGCCGGATAAAATCAGGTCCTGGTTGACGACATCAATTTGCGCCTGTCGAAAACCTTCCGTAACGGCTTTCGCTAAATCATCGGTAATCGTGGCCATTCGTGATGTCCTTAAAATGAAAAACCCAGCCGAAGCTGGGTTGTTGAGGCAATATCAGAGATTTAAGAGCGGGCGATAATGCCCGTAGTTCGAAAGAGAAAAATGTTGTACCTCGCGGTAACGGAACCAGATCCCGTCATCGCATAGCGAAGCTGGCTGGCTCCCGTTCCCTGGGGAATATCAAAGGCGAAACTTCCGATCTCTACTGGACTCCCGACGCTAACTTGCTGGCTGATGATTGGGGTGTTATCAACGTAAACAGTAAATGTGCCGGTGCCCTGCGCGTTGATTGCGTAACTGGCGAACGAGCCCATCATTACGCCTTTTATCCGCAGGTTAGGATTACGCTGTATTACCGCCAGCACCCCAGAAGGCGACGATACTGGTCTGGCCTGGGTGCCATTAATTTCAGTTGCATCAATTAAAACATCACCCACATCGCCGACGATCTTATTGGCATATACCGTGCCGTTGAAATATCCATCATTAGACTCGATACGCCCGGAGAACACGCCTGCCGTTGCATAGATCGTCCCGCGAACGGTCACGCCATTGAACGTTGCATACCCGGATTTATTGATATGCCAGCCGACATTACCGGTCCCGTCCCAGTTGCTGGACTGGATGTAATTGCCGATCTTGCCGTTATCGATGGAACCGTCCTGGATGAACACCGACCGAAGGAACGTCTGCCCGCCAGTCGCCGCAAAAACCAGTTCCTGCCCGGTAGTCGTTGGGTTATAAACCGCGAACGTGTCTGCGCTGATGAGGAAGTTAGAGGAGTCGGTGTCATCAATGCCCAGCTGGATACCGGCGATGCGTTTTACACCGTTCGCCTCCACCTGCACTTTAACGCCCCACTGCGCGCTCAGCTTGCCGTTGATATCAGCTACAGCCTGGCTGGTCGTCTGGACGTTGGCGTTGGTTTGCCCAATCGATGCCGTGACCTGCTGAATGCTGGTCGCCGTGGCGCTCTCCAGATCCGCAACCGTCCGGTCGATTCGGGTGATCGCAGCGGCGTTGGTCTGGCCGTTTTGCTCTACCGTGGCCTTAAGTGTGGTGACCTGCTCAGCCACGGCGCTGGTTGCATCCGCAGAAGTTTTCCTGACATCGGTAATCTCGGCCATCGTTTTCGTTTCGGCAACGGCGAACGTGACGCGCTGATCCGAGAACGCGGTGAAGTTGGCGAGCGCATTGGTGACGTTGCCAATAATGCCGCTATCCCTGCTGGCTGTGTTGCCGTCCACATCAACTTTTAGCGTATCAATACGGCGGCCGAGCGCACTGTCACCGTCCGTGCGGGCCGTGGTCTCAGTGCTTATATCTGAGGTGTTCTGGTCGGTGGTCGCCTTAACCGCCGCCAGCGCAGAGGTCTGCGCCTTATCGTTATCAGAAACAGCCTTATCAATGCGGGTGACAGCGGCGGTGTTTTTACCAACAGCCGTATTCAGACCTGATAGCGCGGTAGCCTGCGCCTCCTGCTCAGTCGTCAGCGTTCCCAGCTCCTGCGTCACGCTGGCTTTGTTGGCGTTAACGGTCGCTTCCAGCGCCGTCCGGGCTGTCACCTCTGCCTGTTGCGCCGTAATGCGTGCCTGGCGTTCAGTGTAAAGCAGACCAGCGGCCAGTTTTGACGGGTCATTACCGGTATAGCCGCCCCGGATCTGAGTGGCCAGCGTTTCGCGCGCCGTCGCCTCTGCCTGGTCGCCGGTGACACGCGCTGTCGTCTCCTGCTGCAGCGCCGCCATGCCCGCGCCCGGTGTCGGCCGACCCAGCGCCACCCAGTCAATCAGGAGATAGTTTGTCGCGTCCTGTTTACTGGAGAGGTCCAGCCGAATCTGGTTAATCGTGGTATCCGCAAGCCACGGGATATCGTCACATTCAAGAGTAGCGACACCGTCGGAGTTATATGCGGGTTCGGCCACCGTGAACCGGTTGATGTCGTTGAAAGCCGCCGTGTTGCGCCAGCGGATTTCCCCTGTCCATGCAGGTGATCCCACCTTTTTAATGCGCAGCTTCAGGAAGCGATACGCTGCTGCCGTGATACCCAGCGAGCCGGGGGACGCCACCCATGGATCAGATGCATGGTTAGCAGGACGCAGCCAGCCGTCAACAATCGTCGGCGTACCGTTCCCGACCCAGCCCTCTACCGTGGAATCGAAGTACCAGATTTTGGCGGGGTCGAACTGAGCGCCGGTACCCGCCGAAATCTGCGCCATCGTCTGCGCCAGCGATTCAGCGGTGGTCTGAATCGTCTGGTTGACGTTGCTGATATCCGCCTGACGCTCGTTCTTCTCGGTAAGCAGCGCCTGCCCGCGCGCCTGCGCCTCATCGGTGATCGCCTTTTTACGGTCTGCCACTTCCTGTGTCAGGCCCGCTTTAGTCGCCGCCGACTCAGTCGTCACGGTCTCAATATCGTCACGCGCAGCCTGTACATCACCAGTCAGATCGGTGATTTCTTTGACGAGGTCTTTGTAGGTATCGGTGCCTTTAATCTGGTTATCCAGATCCACCAGATAGTCGGCAGCGGTCGAGCTGCTGCTGCCCTGAATCCATCCCGTCCAGGCTGACTGGTTGCCGGTGCGATCGACAAGCCGCGCGCGGTACCAGAAGCCGACCCCGGCTTTCAGGCCGAGCTGCTGATAATTGTGCTGGGGATACGGCACCCCGGCCAGCAGCATGGCGTTTGCCCCGGTTGATACCGTGGAATACTGAATTTCCGTCTGCAGCGTATCGCCAGTGCCTGTCGGAAAATCCCAGTCCAGCTGAACGCCCCACAGTAGCGGCGTGGTGCGGAAATTACCCGGCATCGGCACATTGCCCGTCCTGCCTTTCAGATGCGTCAGCACAGACGTTGCCCAAAGACTGGACGCGCCACCAGCGTTGATAGCGCGCACGCGCACCAGGTAGTCGCCCTCGAAGATGCCAGGCACTTCAATATTACGCAGGCCAGTTTGAGGGACGTTAACCCACTCGCTTTCACCCCTGCGCCACTGCGCCTGATAGGCCACAATATCAGCCTGAGGTTTGCCCGCTTTATCCAGCGGTGTTTCCCATGATGCGGTCAGGGTGGCGATGCGCTGCCCCTGGCGCACAGAGTCATAACTCGATACCACGACATTGCCGGGCTGACCGACAATACCTGTGGGAATAAGGCTGATTGGCGGAATGTCCAGCCGGGCATTGTTATCGACCGCATCATATTTCGACGCGTTGTATTCCGCGCCGGTGATGGTGAACGTGTTTTCTTCGTCGTTAAACGCCAGACTCGTTACGCGGAAGTACTGCAGGCGCAGCTGGCCTGCATCGATGACAAACACAGCGTTTGGTGCTGGCACAGCAGTAAACGGCGTGGCCACAATGAGCTGAGCACCGTTTACTGCCTGGATTACCCTGCTTTCAACCGTGCCGCCCAGTGTGCGGATCATCAGGGTGTCACCGGCGACGGCGCTGGTACCGCGATCCGTTGTCACTGCCTTGAGCCCGGCGTTGTAATCCACCACGCGGCCACCGTAAATCCGCCCGGATAGCCGCTCGTCAGCAAAGGCAAAGACCGTGCCAGGCACGTACGCAAAACCATCCAGCCCGGTCTGCAGCGTGATGATGCGATCGAGTGAGTTCGAATAGACCGCCCATCCGCCCCGGCGCTGCGCCTCGCTCTCACGCGTACACCCGATCGCAGTCAGCTGAGTCTGCTTAAATTTGAACTGCTTTACCAGCTCAGGGAACATTACTGCTGTGGTGCGATCCTGATAGTGGTTGTCCGGGTCGCTGAAGTTAATCAGCGCTGAACTGTAGCGGTTCTTCTCGCTGCCGCTCGAGTAGCTCGGCTTACCCACAACGGATGCGCGGGTGAGGATCTGCAACTTCGACGTGTCTGCCGGCATGTCCGAGACAACATTGAACATGTTATTGCCCCAGAACGTCATGCCGTTGAAGCCTGCGGCGATATCCTTGATCACCTGCCAGGCGTCGGCCTGCGCCTGGATATAAACGTCGAACATGAAGCGCGGCTCTGTCGCGGTACCGCCCTTTCCGTCCGGCACCCTCTGGTCACAACGCTGAGCAATCCGGTAAAGCTCCCACTTATCCAGCATGTCAGCCGACACGCGGCGACCCAGGCCAAAGCGTGGCTCCGTCAGCACATCGAACCAGATCCACGCCGGGTTATTGGTCCAGCCCCATTTGAATGTACCGTCCCATGTGCCGTTATAGACCCGACCCACCGGATCGTAGTTCTGCGGAATGCGGATTACGCGCCCTTTCGGCTTACAGGAAATCTTCGGGATATTACTGAACGACTTGGCATTGAACGATACGTACAGCAGCGCGGTATGCGGATAGCGCAGGCGGGCGTCAATCACCTCAGTGATGGCCTGCACCTGCGTTTTGTTCTGCAGCATCTGACTGGTGCTGTCGTCGGTATCGCGCACCACACGGATCTGCCAGCTGCTGTTCGCCTTCGGGAGATTGATGCGGTGGGTCAGCTCGTACAGTGAACTGAGTTTCTCCGTCACGGTTTTAGTCAGCACCGTTGCGTATGCGCCGCCATCGACGGACAAATCGATGTGGTATCTGACGGTAGTGCCGACGATATCACCGTCATTCTCCTGCTGCTGCAGGCCGGTAATGCCGATGCGCACCAGCAGCGCGTCAATCTGCGTATTGCTGATCGCACGCGTCCAGGGCGTGACCTTCGTCAGCGAAACCCCGATGCTGGTTTCATTCTCGACAGCAGGGAAGCCGGGGATCGGCGTCTGGGTCTGGGTGCCCGGGCGAAAATCCCAGGTAACGTTCTCAAAGTTCATTGAGCCGTCAGCATTCCCCAGCGGCGTGCCATCCAGAAAAATTCGAGTGGCGTCCAGCCCACCAGCGAATTCCCCTTCACCCAGCGCCAGCAGCATGCGGCAGCGCGCCATTGACTGGGCCGAGTCCGGCTGTTCTACGGGCGTGTGCTGTATGCTGCTGCCACCCTTTGCACCAGTAATCGTTGCCATATTGCATCCATAAAAAAAGCACCCGGAGGGGTGCTAATTGAAGAGTGAGAAACTGTCAGATGTCCTCAGCGACGATCCCCGCTGAGATAATGGCGCCGCCAATCTCACGTTCGCCATATAGCAGCGCGACCGGGTTGCCCATCGCCAGGGTATTCACTGAGCCGCCAAAGGCATAGCTCGGTTTATTATCCGGATCATCGCGACCCTGCAGGCCTTTGGGTTGTGGGGATAGCATCTGATAAACGCCGCCGGCCAACATGCCAACCCCGCCAGCCGCAAGGCCTGCGCCAAAGGTGGCAAGCGTTCCTGCACTAAAATAGGATATAGCAATACCAGCAACCACCATTACCGCCCCAAGGATGGTCTGAAACATCCCAGCCTTTTTAGCACCCTCCATTACTGGCGCTATGCGTATTTCACCGTCACCGGCAAGGCTCTTGTAGTCATCCACCCCGATATTGCGCTTGCCGCGAAACACCGCGAACGTCATGCCGTTCTTTTTGGCGTTCATCAGGTAGCTTTCCAGCCCGTCCAGGTTGATACAGAGCGCCTTTACGGCTTCTGCCGACGTCTGCACCGCCAGTTTATGCACGCGCCCGAATCGTGCGCCGAGTGGGCCATACAGACGAATAGTGGCTAGCCGCGCCATGGTTTAATCTCCTCTGACAGGTCTTTGTGGCGGACGCAGATCATCGTCCGGTCTTTGAAGTAGCCGCGGGCATACGGCGTGACACAGGAAGGCTGACCGTAAAGATGGTGCAGCAGTTCGCCTTCCTCTGTGATGATTCCGGCATGGTTCCACTTGCCGGACTCGACCTGCATGATGACCATGCAGCCAGGAGCCGAATCGCATTCAATGAACCCCTCTTTCTCCCAGTTATCGAAATAGAGGTTGTCCGGGTACTGGCTTTCCCACCACGGGTAATCGACGCGGAAATCGGTCAGCATTACGCCCTGGGTGGCGTGCCAGTCCATGACCAGCCCCCAGCAGTCGTGCGAACCGAGGATGAACGGGCGGCCGATAAGCGGGATGGCGTCCGGCGTGATTTCAGCGTATTCGTCACAGTCCGGCGCATAGATGCCCCAGACCACGCCGGAATTATTGCACTGCTGCCTGTCGAGGTCTGATGCTATTGCGCGGGCGCCGTCGCCCGGGTGCGAATGAATGACGCGGACAATGGTTCCCGTATCCTCTGCGTTCGCCCAGTGCTCGCCATCAATACGGAAATGCTCAGTTGGGTTTTCGTGACTGTTCGGTACCGGCACATAGTGCTGACGCCGCCCGGACTGAATGACAAATCCACAGCACTCGCGCGGGGATTCCTCCAGCGCATGCGCGCGGATCGCCGCCATAATCGTTTTATTCATTTGGATGTCCGGTTAACGGGAGAAAAGCACGGTCGCTGGATAGCCGCCGAAATCGAGGGTCGCGGTATTGGGTTCAGCCAGGCCAGCACCAAATCGCTTACGGCAATCGCTAAGGCAGCCACCGCACACATCAAACGCCGGGTCGGCCACAGCATTACCTTTTGCGTCGAAGTAGGCCGTGCCGTTATAGGCGCAGCCGTCGCCGCTGCGGTATTGCCCGCGCAGCGCCCACTCGCAGAGTGACGTAATCTGCCGGGTGGGTATCACCAGACTCTGCAGATCTGCCGGGCTGCTAAGGCTCCACGAAACAACCTCGTCGTCTTCCGATGTTTTGCTATCCAGCCAGAAGGTTTGCAGCGAGAACGCCGTCGCATCCGCCGTTGGGTTAATCCCGCCCGGGAAGTTCACCGCATCCAGATAGATGGCGTAGGTGTCGATAATGCTTACCTTCGCATTCACCATGTCTTTGAACTGGAGGCAGAGCGCGGTGATATGCCCGTCGAGGTTAGACACGCTCAGCTTCGGCTCGGCGGCCTGGTCAGTTGAAAGTGCCAGATCCGCCACCTGGAAGGGCCAGAACTCGAATGCATCACCGCCCCAGATGATAGGCTTCGGCCCCAGCCTGGCCTCGTCGCCGTTCGCCGCGTCAATCTCGGCAGGCGTATGGGGAAACGGGCTGTAGTGAAAGCGGTGGATCCCGCCGCTGAACTCCGAGGCATCCACTTCGACCAGGCGGACCCTGCCACCTGGTGCCAGCTTCGCCGCCTGATCAATAAGTGCCATTATGCGTATACCCCGTAGGCCCGTTTAATAGTGAACGTCAGCTCAGCGAATTTGCTGTTGATCTGGTTTTTGCGAACAGAGTCGGCGACAACGCGATACATCCCCTTCTCTTCGCCCGGCGGCGTAATGATGAAGGCCTTAACGGTATGGGCCAGCAGGAAGTCGCGGATCGTGTTTACTTCCGCTTCGGTACCGGCATGCTTCATCGGTACCTGAATGGCCGTGGAGTTAATGCCGTTCTCGGCCACCTGCTCATAGCCATCGCCGAACTGCGCCGATCGCACGGTCTGACCATATTCGACAGGCCCGGCACCGAGCTGCGATCGCCAGCTGTAAGTTGCAACTGCCATATTTGCTCCATAAAAAGCCACCCGAGGGCGGCTACTGTCTGAATATCAGGATGTTACAAAACTAAATACCTGGTTATGTTGTGGGTTCAGCCCGTCAGCGGTAGGAAGCTGGCGAACTCAGAAAAAGAGGGATGGCTGATTACCTCTAAAGGGAAATAACATGCCGAATCAAGAATTTAATTTGAATATTGGTTGTAAGGTTCACAACCTGTCTGATGTTGAAAAGGAAATTGGACAACTAAAGATGGTTATTGGCTTTATGCTCGCAAAATTACAGCCCCATGATCGACAGGCTGTTATCAATGAGTTAAAAGACTGGGGGGTTACCGCGTCAGCTAAAGAATTTGATCAGTTTGCAAATCCACGCTTGTGATTTCAGTTCGATAAAGCCACTTTTTGAAATTGACCACCCGTGAACGACGGGTGGTTTTCCTGTTTTCTTTTTCATAACGTTCTCCTGCCTCTCGGCTATAGATGTAAAAAAGCCCCGCGTTAGCGAGGCTCGAGTTCGGTTGAATGGCCCGGGTGGGCTTGGGGGTTATTTAGTTTGCCAGATCCTGTATTGTCCCGCCCCTCCAAGCTCGGTCTTAAATTCCTGACGCTCACCGAACGCTGTAAATTCGAGACTTCCCTTCATTGAGGAGTATGCACATGCCAGCCGCACCGCCAGGGTGTGCTCGCCAGGCTTCAAATATAAATCGACATATTGATTCTGTTGAAGCCCGGCAACTTTAATATTGTCGAGGCTAAGAACCAATGGGCATTTTTCACCCAAGCCTGCGCCAGTTATTTGCTGAATTCTATGGACCCTAACATTGGTGAAACCTTGCCTTTGCACCAACGCTGCTGAATCGTAGACGACTGTAGAAGGGATGTATGGCTTGTCCGCACAGCCTGCAATTGCCATGGCAAGCATCACCAAGGCAAGTTTTATTTCAGTCCTCATGAGCTTCTCCATAAGGTGATTTAGCTGCCTGATATCTCTTCAAGTCGATAGTCAGTTTTGCCGCCTTTACCCTCAATACATACAGCCCTAAATTTTTGTTCAAGGCCGAATTTGTTTTTGGCGCTAAATTCCTGCGTAGCGTAGAAGTTACCGTCACTGCCTTGCCACCTTTTAGCGCCAAATACCGACATGTCTAAGGTACTTTTGTTGATGACCGACCGCCTTGCATAAGCTTCACAGCCGTTGCGAAGGCGATCAAGGCTGGCATCAGCGAGTTCCTTGGCTTCCTGTTGTCTTTTCTCCTCTTCAGATGGCTTATTCGCTACTGCAGCAATGCCGATCACAACGAGCAACAAAATGAACCCACCAATGAATTTGAGAAATTTCATTAGTAATTTTTTTAACACTATCATCTCCTTGATTAGCATGCTTTAGCGCATGATAACCAGGGGATGCTCTGGTGTAACCAGGTGCGGGTGATATTGCCGTATCAGAATCACTCCGATGGGGCTTACTTCGGCTGGAACTGCCGCCCAAGTAAGCCATCGCTTCTGGCGGCCCTGATAAGGATCTCAGTCACCTTGGTTTCGATTTCCTTTCCTAACGCCCTTGCCGCAGCGCTACCATCGCCAGACGTAGTTGATGAGGCATTGCCCTTATTGTCCACATACACGTCTATGTTGACCTGTGGCTGTACTCCGCCCCCACCTTGAGCCCTGACACCCAGGCGGCCCGCTGAATCACGGGTCAATGGCATAATTGCCTCGGGCCCCGCCTCACCAAATACGCCGCCTTTAGCGAACTTAGACGCCCCCTGGAAGGTAAAATGCTGAGGAGAGTCATAAACCCCGTTTGCGTACTGGTGCAGACCAGGAGACTCAAACACTGCACCGTTAGCAAATAGACTGGTCCCAGAGTTAGCTGCATTGGCGTATGAACCGCCAGGGGTTGCGCCCCCACCACCAGCACTGCCACTGATCCAACCCATTGCCGCCTGCACTGCATAAGCGACCATTAAACGGTTTACCACTTCTGCGATCATTTTCAGCATCGACATGCCGAACGCCTTAATCGAGGCCTTGCCGGTCATCATGAGGTCGGTCAGCATGTCAGATAACCCGGTCAACGCAGAGCCCGCAACGTTCTTCACCGCACTGTAGGTATCGGTAGCGGCCTCAAGGTATTCATTCCAGCCAGCAATGGCCCCCGACTTCCAATCACCACGCAATTTATCCTCTTCGGCATAATATTTACGAAGGGAAGAAAGCTCCTTCTCATAGCCAGCATCTTCGAGCTTACCGCCGCCGTTCAACCAACCTTGGCGGAGCTGCGCCTCTTCCATCATGCGCTGGGTTTGGCGACTGCTCATCCCCGCGCTATCACGCAGCGCATCCGTTTTTTCCGACATCTGCGTGACGTACTTCTTCGCCTGCTGGGCAAGGCCGTTAATCTTCTGCTGGGCCTCGACTTCCTTGTTCTTCTGATCCACCACCCTAGCGGCGTTCAGAATTGCCTCGCGGCTCGACAGGAGAGACTTTTCCTGCGTGGTCAGTGCGCGAGTTCTGGCGGCGCTGTCCAGCTCAGCGAAGCGTGATTGCTGCTTACTGAACTCAGTATTTTTAGCGTGCGTATCGCCGGTCTGCCGCAGAGTTTCGAGAGTTTCAGTTAACGTTCTGGCCTGGGCGCGGTAGTTTTCCAAGGTGCGATCGCCAGCTTCGAGCGTGGCCTTTGCTTCTTTGGTCTTTTTGGTTGAGTCTTCAGCGAGTTTCGATACCGCATTTTTCGATTCCCGGCTGGCCCCTCCCTGCCCTATTACACCTGAACCTCGTGCCTCTTCCTCATAGTTTGCCTGCGCGTTGGGGGCGGTTATGCGCTTCCAAAGCTCATCGTAGCGCTTTTTGTTCGCCGCGATCTCTTTGTCCGCCTCCACTCCGTTCTTTTTCATGGCCTCGACATCCATACCAAGGAGGTTGGCTAACGCGCCACCGCCTGGTATTTTGTCTGCCCATCCAGCGACGGTGCCGGTAAACTTGGCATCCAGTGATGTGATATTGAGGAACAGATCGTTAATTGAAGCCTTAACGAGGTCAAAGATATCGATGACCTGATTTCCCCAGGCGCGGACGGTAATGCCGATATCCCTGAAATTATCAGAGGCACTTTTTTTGAGTGACTCCCACATCTGGCCAATATTATCAGTGGCCTTATTCGTTTCCTCAGCACGCTTGGTCATGACGTCAGCGTATAGCTGGATGGCCTCAGCCACTGCAGCCTCCTCACCCTTCTGCTTACGCAGCTGGATGATGTGCTTCATCATGGCTTCATCGACAAAGCCGTACTGCTCATTCAGGCTCGCCAGGCCTTTCACCGGGTCGCTGACAATCTTGCCAAAGTCAGACATTGCCGCTTTGGTATCGCTGCCCGCCTTGCCCATCAGGGTGATGGACGTGGCGATCTGCTTCATCTGGCTGGCGGTATATTTGCCAGTGTCATTCAGCGTTACCAGGGTATCGACCGTCGAGCTGATTGAGGTGTTGGTTTTCCCGGCCACCTCTTCAGCGGCCTGATTAAGCTGCTGCATTGAGGCGAACCCAGCGCCACCCATCATGATGACCGAGCGGGCCACCTGGTCGAACTGCTCAGACGAGCTATACGCCGCGGCAGCCAGCAAACCGACTGTGCCAACCAGCGCCCCAAGCGCGATGGTGGTCGGGCTGATCAGACCAACCATGCTGCTGATGTAATCGCCGACGCCCGTCAGCGCCCCCTGGACACCGCCGAACTGGTCTTTAATCTGCCCGCCCTGCTGGAGCAGGATCAGGAAAGGAGACTGACCACCAGCCAGCTGCGTAGCAATGTCGGTGAACTGCGCTGGCAGCGTGCGCATTGCCGCGCTGTATTGGCCGACAGAGATACCGGCACGCCGGGCGGCGGCTTCCTGCCGGGACAGAGCCTCAGGCAATACGTCAGCGACACCAGAAAGGCGCTCACGCGTCTGGTTGAGAATGCCGTTGAAGTGCTCGAACTGCGCGCTATTGATGCGCCCTGACTCGAAGTGCGCCACCAGCTGCGCGTGCTGCTCATCCAGCGAGCTGAATGCGCGGATCGTCGGGTCGATGGAGCCCAGCAGGTTTTTCAGCGCGGCTGATTGCTTCTCAGCGGCCTGGGTGGCTGCCAGCTCGACCTGGGCGCGTGCCGCCGCCTCGCCAGTGTCCGTCAGCTTTAGCCGGGTATCCTCCAGAATCTTGTTGTAAGCCTGGAACGAGTCGGTATCCAGAAAGCCCTTCGCCTGGAAGTTACGCAGCGCGGCCTGCTGCTCATCCAGGCGGTTCAGCGCCTTGTTTACCGGGTCGATATTCTCCAGCAAACCTTTGAGCGCGGTCTGCTGTTCTTTGAGCCCCTCGCTACCCTTCTTTGCGGAATCCGCACCAGCGCGAAATACGCTGTTCAGGTCATCGGCTTTATCGACGGCGCCTGCCGCCGCCTGACCGAGCTTATCCAGTTCATTGCTGGCCGTTTTCAGATCGGATACGTCAGCACGCAATGTGATCGAGGCGATTTGGTCACTCATCAGGCCGTCTCCTTATGCATCACTTTGAGAGCCTCGCTTTCCATGATTCGAATATCAGCCATGCAGGCCGCCGCATCCTCAACCCCGTGTAACTGAAACACCCAGGGGAGAACGTTGTAATCAAGACCGGTCGCACCACTCGCGCCGACGCGCCATTGAGTCGCCAGCGCGGAGAAGACGGTAAAGGCCTCCCATATGGATGGCAGGATCCCCACCTCTTCCTCCACGTCCTCAGGCGTTAAACCAAAAGCGGCTAACTCCTCGCGCGTCGGTCCCGGTGTATACATCGCTGCGGCGACCTGCCTTAGTTTTTTTCGCGGATGCCCATCAGTTCTTTGGTGTAGGCCAGGCCGATGCTGTCGAATGCGCGCGGGTAGTTCTTCAGCAGGACGATCACGTTATCGCGTGTGAAGTCATCCGGCAGCGCCCAGCCTTCGACGATATCCATCAGGTAATCAGCCTGTGGTTCAGTGAGGGTCTTTTTACCATCAGCGGCTTTCTGCATCTTCTCGTCCATAGCGCGCAGTTCCTCGAGCGTCTTATGGCGGAAGGTGAAGGTCAGTTTGCCGTCTTCAGTGCCAGCGCGCGGGATGCTGGCGGTGACGGAAAAGGTTGGATTAGGGATCAGGGAGAATTGGGTCATGGGATTATCTCAGAATGGCCCGGCGAACCGGGCTCAGGTGATTAGCTGACGGTAACGGTGCACGCAGCAGAGGACAGAGTCTTGCCTGCGGCATCTGTGACTTCGCAGGTGTAAGAACCCGCATCGCCGGACGCAACCGAAGGAATGTTGAACGTGGATGCGGTTTTGCCAGGAATGGCCGTGCCGCCCTTCTTCCACACGTAGGTGTAAGGTGCGGAACCGCCCTGCATGACCACAGCCAGGTCCAGCGCTGAGCCAACTGCCGCAGACTTCGTACCCGGCAGGTTGGTCAGGAACGCCAGCGGCGTAGCGGAGGCATCAACGATCGGGTAAATCTGCATATCCGATTCGAAGTTCATGCGCGCTTCGTTGCTTTCTACGGCGTTGATTTCGGTCTTAGGCACCTTCTGGAAAGACACCTTGGCGGAGTAGTAACGGTCTGCCTTACCACGTTTGTTGTTGAACCAGATTGCCGTGGTATCGCTCGATTCATCCAGCTCAATCAGGCGTTTGTAGATAGCCAGCAGCGGATCGTGGGCGAAGGTATAAACCTGCACCACGGCGTTTTTGAACGTCGGGATGGTACGGGCTTTATCATCCTCCAGGAACTGAATGCTGATGGTCTGCTGGTCACCGCCTTCAGTGGAGAGCGTCATCACCTGCGGCATGGTGATCCACGAGTCGATTTTACGCAGAGTGCCTGCGCCGGTGCCCGCCGGGAATTTGGTGGTGTCGGTAGTATCGAACGCTTCCAGCACGATTTTAGTGCCGGTAACGGACTTAACGCGCAGCACCATGCTGTCGAGCTTCAGCCAGCCAGAGTTCACCTGGACAACATCACCCGCGAGGATGCCAGCAGCCGAGGCAACGGTCAGTTCGCATTCCGTCGCATTGGAAGCCGCAGTGAAGGTAATCGGCGCAAGATAGGCCTTGGCCACGTTTACACGCGACCCGTTAGGGATTGCGAATGCCATTGCATTCTCCTGAATTTAGGTAATAAAAAACCCGCCGGGTGGCGGGTCAGTAATCAGCGCGGTACTGCATGCTGACGGGGGTGGTGTAGGTGATGGAGCCGCTACTGCCGTTTGGCGCTGACGTCGGGCGATCCTGTATTGGCGATCGCACCTGAGGCGGCCCGTTGATGTATACGGTCAGGTCACCATCCACCAGCGGCAGCCCTTCAGGAAAGGCGTCAGCGATAGACTTTGCCAGCCCTCTGGCCTGAGTCACGCCACTACCGGCAGGCGCGATGATGTTGAACTGCAGGATGCCCTGATAGGTGCGCATCTGGCCCTCCAGGTCCTGCCCTACAGTTTGGGCGGGCAGAACGTAAACGCGCCCGTATGGCGCATTATCAGGGGGAGTAAACGCGATGTTCGGCCAGGCTATCGGCAGGCCCAGCGAAGAACCGATAACCGCGATCCGGCTTTCCAGCAGCTCAGCGATCCGCATTGACTGGTCACCGGCCATTGCGCACCTCGCTCATTGCCTCACGGAACAGCTGCGCGGCGTCCAGCGCAGTGATGCCGACCATGCCACCGGGTGCCTGACCGGAATGCCCGTTCTCCAGCGCTACCGCATAAGGCATGTTATTGGTGAAATAAATCGAGTTGACTTGACCTACCCGGAACACCTCCAGCACCGCCATGCCTCGGGAGTTCGAGCCCTGCCCCGATGCGTCCGGCGTGTCGTTAGACTGGGTTGGCTGGCTGTCGAGGCCGACGTACCAGTTGTTTTTGAAGCGCCCGCCGACGTACCCCTCTGGTTTTTTGATGTCCATCGAGTCGTTGACCGCTCGTCCGCGTTTCAGATATCCCGCCTTTGTGACGTTGGCTGGGTCATTACGGAGCGCAGCATTGTGGTCACGCACTGCAGCGTTATAGGCCACCGCAGTCTGGTTTACCTCCCACTTATCCGGTTGCCCAATGGGCGACATATCGACCAGCTGCGCCAGAATTTTGATACCCGTCCGGCGCACTACCTCGTCCATCTCCTGCTTAGAGCTATCGACAAACAACTGAATGGCAGCCAGGAACGGCTGATTAGCTGTGCTGGCCATGGTTACGCCCTCAGCTGGATGTTGTAGGAGATAAGCACATCAGCGGGCTTAACCGGGTTCGGCTGCACCACGCGCCACTTCTTGCCGTCGATCTCGATGCGGTCATCGATACGTACTTCCGTCTCGAAAGTGGCAGCCAGCTTCTTATCGCCAGTGGCGATCAGGGAGCCGTCGACCTCGCGGGAGGAATATTCGGTGATAACGCCGGTGACGGTCGCTGTGGTTGCCGGGGTGGTGACCTCTTTCCCGAACTGGTCGCGGATAGTGCCGCCGCCACGGGTCAACTGGTAAGTCTTCCCGTTCTCGGTCAGCAGCCGTGTCGCGGTCGCGCGCATGCGGCGGTAGTCGATTGCCATATCACCCCCTTTCGATACGGATCTGATTGCCGCCCACCACCAGCCCACGCAGCGAGGAATAAAACCAAGGGAATGACGGCGAGGCCTTATTGGTTCCCGGCTCGTACTGCACCGTAACAGCCCCCTCGACGCGCTCCATGGTCACCGCACCACCACCAGCCACCGACGGCGTGAGGTCAATCTCCTGCGATTCGATTGCCAGGCGGCATTGCGCAGCAACAAGACGCTGCGGGATAGAGTCACCCGGCAGGTCAACACCATCGAAGCGTATGCCAGAGCGAGGCCAGGACAGAGGTTGTGAAGCGTCAGCGCGTTGACCGCGCCAGTTCTTCCCTTCCAGATAATCCATCGCCTGCATCAGCATCTGGCCGCACTCACCATCATCGGCAGGAACGGTATAACCGCGCCCAGCAGCGAACGCACGCAGGTCGATAACGCTGGCGTAAGTGTTGAAGTCAGGCGAATGGGGATCGGCAACCAGCATGGTCAGTCCTCCAGACGCCAGTCCAGCGCCAGCCAGTTATCCACTTCGTCAGGGTGAACGTCAGCACTTAGCGGGCCGCTGGGGAACTCCGGGGTATCACGAACCATAATCACCAGCTCAATACCTGGCTGGTCCTGCTGCTGGTCCTGCAGCTGTTCCTGCAGGGAAAGAGTTTGTTCAGCACCGTTCTGCGCGGCAAGCTTGCCAGCCTCACGTTGTGCGCGCTGCTCTTTGGTTAATCCGGCCATTGGGCCTCCTGAAAAACAAAGGGGCCGAAGCCCCCAGGGTTAACCCATGATGACCGCAGCGTGACGAGATGCCACGGATGCCACACCCCACGCCAGTCCAACTTCATAACGCACCTGACGGTACTGACGGTACAGCGCCACCTGGAAGGTGATGCCGGATACCGGGTCAGTCACGTTCATGACGTCATCTGCGGTATCACCACCTTCGGGCATCGCCGGGGTGCGGCTGGCCAGCAGGAATGAGCCGCGGTCAAATACCATGTTCGGCACGAATCCGCTCACCACAGTAACGGCGGTCTGGTCAGCGAGATCCTGAAGCAGACCTGGCGCACTAATGGTGATGCTGGAAGATGTTGCAGCTACAACCAGATACTGGCTGTCGTCACCGTCAAACTTCACCGCAGTACCAACAGCGATACCACCGGTTCCCGCAGAGATAGCGATGATGATGTCGCCCTCTTTCTTGGCACCGTTGACCTTATAGCCAGCCGCGGTGCTTTTCGCGGTGCGCTTGATGCTGAATGACTCATGGAGGTTGAAGCCCATGATGCGACCGATTACACCTTCGCGCAGCAACTGATCGGTACCAGCTTCGTTCGCTTTGAACAGCACAGACTGCTTGCCACGAATGGAGGCCATCGCTTCGCCGCCCAGCACCATGCGCATGTCGGTAGTTGGCGCACCGTTATCGGTCAGAATCTGACGTGCCAGTGAAGCGTCAGAGAGATCGTCTTTGATGCTGAACGGAGTGTCCTTCGGCGCGCCAACTGCGCGGGAGGAGTTGAAGAACAATGCAGACAGGTCGGCGTCTACTTCGTTGGCCAGCGCGCGGAATGCCTGTTTGAACTGGTCAGCGAGGATGGTGTTGTAGGTACCAGACGGGCCAAGCGCCAGCTGCTCTTCACCATTCCATTTGACCGGTGCCATTTTGGATTTGGTGATTTTGACGTCTACACCACCGATCGTCTGGTCACCACTATTAGGCGCGGTTGTTCCAGGGACAATGTCTTCAGTGGTAGCCGCAGGCGCGACTGGAGCGCGTACAGTCTGGTCTTTAGCTGCTGCATCAGCCTTAGTGTCACGCGAAACTGCAGGGATAAAGCCGGTTTGCTCACGGGATACTACGTCCAGCGCGGTATAGATGGTCGGGATAAGACCAGTAAGGGTATTGCCTGCCATTTATGGCTCCTTTCGATTTAATCGACGATGCTGACGCCGTCTTTCAGCGCTGCTTGCTTGCCAGCGTTATCCAGGGAATCAAACGCACCGCGTTTCATGGTTTTTTGCCCGGCCTGATGTTGAGACTGACGAGAGTCCCCACCAGTGGTTCCGGACGCTTTGAGGATGTAGTCTTTCTGCGGATGCAACTCGACCAGAGATTCCAGCGCTTCATCGAAGCCAGCCAGTTCGCCGGGCTTGGTGCGGGAGAACACCTTGTTGCCCTGACCGTCATATGCCACGACCTTGCCGTCTTCGATTTTGAAATTCTGACCGAAGTGGGAACGCACGAACTCAGCCGGGATCGCCATCTTCTCGGAGATGAACTTCGAGCCACCGAAGCGGCCGCCGATCATCTCGTTATAAAGCTGGGTCTCCAGCGTCTGGCTCTTGCCGTTCGCTTCGTCCAGTTGCTGCTGGAACACCTTAGTGATCTCAGCCTTCACCTGGTCAACGGCACCTGCATCGAGCAGCTTCTTCTGGTCGATTTTGGTCATCATATCCAGAGCTTCGAGCGCCTTGGTCGGGTCGGTGATGCCAGCGAATTTCGCGAGACTGGATTCCGCCGCTTCCTTCGCTTCGCGGTGAGTTTTGGCCTCACCGTTCAGGGAAGTGATTTTGGTCATCGCTGCGACCGCGTCGAACGGGATATCTTTGCCGTCATCATGGACGTACACAGGCATACCGTTTTCAACGACCACATGTCCGTTAGCATCAAGTTTGAGTTTCATTGTTTTGCTCCAGCCTTCCGGCCATTGGTAATAGGTCATCCGACCCGGTCACCGCGTCGCATCCGCTCAGCGGCAGGCATAAAAAAGGCCACCCGAAGGCAGCCTGATGTTGATTAGGTTTGTGTTACGCGAATGCCGACGCATCCACGCGGCGCAGTTCGTCCAGGGTCAGGAACTCCCCGGCATCGTTGAACATCTCCGGCACCGTGATTTTGCCGTCACGCAGCATTTGTGCGCGGGTAACGCCCAGTACCTGCTCCTGCCGCGCGTATGGCTGTCGGGCAAGCCATTCGGCATAACTGGTATGCGCTGGCACCTGCCCGTCCATTGAGGCGCGTGTAGCGCTGCTCAGCTCGCCAGAGGCTATCTGCAATTCTTCCCACGACTTCGTGAGCAGGATTTCGCCGGAGCGGCAGCAGAAGTGGATTTTGCCGGGGCCGCGCAGATACGGCACCACATGCCCCAGCGGTTTGCCGTCGAGTGAGTAGAGTTTGCGGTCGCGGATGATGCACCACTGACTGGTATGCGTGTCGAGCGTGGATGACCACTGTTTGGCCTTCACGATATCGCTGTTAGCCAGGGCGAAGTCCTGACGTGCCGAGGCGGCCATATGGTTCACCGCCGTGCGCGTCACCACAGCCAGGTCACGGCGAGAGGTATTGATCACCCCGTCCTCGCGATTACGCTGCGGCGTACCCGCCACGCGCCTGACAATCTGCTCGACTGTCTCACCCTGGAGGAAACCAGAGCGAACAGCGTTGGTGATTTTGTCCAGTCGATCCGATTCAAGCTTCTTACCCCACTCTTTCAGCAACCGCCCCTGAAAGGGCTGCGCCACAGCTGCGGCGTAAACCTGCTCAGGGGCAATGCTCTGGAGCGGTACATGCTTGAGGATCTGCCTGGGGATGATGCTGCTGAACAGGTCCAGCTGATACCCGGTCTCATAGCCAACGTAGCGCGTCAGTTCGCGCGCCAGCGCATCGTTAACCGGTTCATAGGCCTGCTGGTTCAGGTCACGCACGCCAGCCAGCAGCGAGGCCAGGCGGCGGGCGCTATAGGTATCGGCACGCTTACCGTCCAGCAGCACCAGCAACCGGGCTGCCAGATCTGCATCCAGCTTACTCAGCAGCGACACCATGCGTCGGGCGACGCCGTTACCGTAACGCGTCACATACAAGCCGTGCGCTATCGTCTCGTCCTGCAGGCGATCGTTAACTGAACGAGCCATATCACACCTCGTCCACTGTCGGTTCGGTCAGCGAGGCTGATTCAGCAAGCAGCTCGCTCAGCACCACATCGGGATCTGCATCAGCGTCAATCAGGTTGAGTTTCTGCAGCGCCTTAATGGCATCGATACGGCGAAGGTCACCACCCTGGCGCAACGACTGAATAGCCAGCGCCGCCGGAGGGTTGAACTCTTTCGACTCAACATCCAGTTCAGTGCGTACATCGACGCTGCCGCCGTCTTTCTCGCCGATGTATTCGGCCATGATTTGCAGGATGTTGTCGATCGCGTCTTCCAGGCTGGTTGCCATGGTGTAGAGCGGGGACTGCTCCTGCATCTTCTCTTCTGAGGTCTGGTCAACAGACTTGGTCGAGGTATTGTCGGTGCGCAGCAGCTTTGCGCCCGCCTGGCGCATCTGCTCCACCAGGTCAGTCAGCGACTCTTTGCCAGCACCGATAGAAGAACCGGTATGCTCGACGTACTCGAGGCCTTGTTTCTGACGATCGTTAAAGCTTGCCGCAGAGGAAGAGCCAATCACCAGCTCCTGCCCTTCCTCGAGCCCGAATACGGTGAGGATCGGCACCCGGGCGACGTGCAGAATGTTGTCCTGCTCACTCTGGCTCTGCCAGTGCTTAACGTTCAGCAGCGCCATATTGAGTAGCGGCGGTGAGCCGCACATAAAGCCGGTGCGCTTGGTGTAGAGCGTTACCAGGGTAATATCTCGTCGGGAGGTCTGCCACTCTTCATGCAGCGCCCAGTTCACCTGACCATCGGTGCCAGTAGCCTTGCGGTAAATCTGCACTTTTCCGGGTGTCAGGTAGCGAATTTGTTCGACTTTCGTCTGACCGAAGTCGTCACCGTCTTCGACCACAACCTCTTTGATGCGCAACTCGGTGAGCGCAACCTTGCCGCCGGTCATCTTCGACTTCCAGCCGATCACCTGGCGGGGGTTCAGCATCGTTACGTAGGGGCGCGCTCCGGTGGCCTTTTCATCAGCCTTGGTCTTCACCTGCTCGGCATCGACCCGGGGGTAGTCCACCAGCGCATGTGACAGGCCGTACTGAATCGCCAGGCTGAAGAACGCCTGCGCCCACACATCGAGGCGGCTTCCTTCCAGATCCACGTTCTTCGCGAACACGCGAAGCTGTTCTGGCACATTCTCACCCAACTGAATCGGCTCAGCGAATACGCGCCCGACGTTCTGGTTGATCGTCTCTTCGTAGGCAGGGAGCAGAGTGGCCACAGCCAGGCGCTTTTTGTAGTCTTCTTTGTCTTCCTTCGGCCAGCGCGGCATATAGGCCTCGCCAAGCTGGCGCATGTATAGCGTGCCGCCCATCAGGGCGTCGTTGATATCCCACGCCTGCACCATGTTCCCATAGTCCAGATTGGGGGTTGAAATATCAGGCATGGGTTTAGAGCCTCAGGCTGGTGACTTTGCCGACTTTCTTCGGCGGTGAATGCAGGACGGCGTAGCGCGTGCCGTCCCAGTCGTGATCTTCCTGCTGGGTGTCAACATCGTCAGGGTTCTTACTGTCGCGAACGAGCACCGGCACACGGCTTATCCAGCCCCGGCAGTAGTCAAATACGTAGAACGCTGGTTTCTCAGGCATGCCTGACTCCAGTTTCTTACCTTCAATGACTGCTTCGAGCATGTCAGCAAACAGGGCTGCGCCGTTCACGCGCGATCCCGGCTTTTTATTGGATGGAACCCACTTAACGCCCTGCGATTCCATCTTCTGGGCAATGGAGAGTTCATCATCTCCGGTGTTGTAGATCGCCCCATCAGCCGGACCAGGTGTAATCTTCTTGCAAATGCCGGGCATGATGTTCAGTTGCCCCAGCGTCACCCCGTTGAGCTTTATCTCCTCGGGTTCAGCCAGTTCCTCACCCACCAGCCGTTTATCGACCCACGCCACGCCCTTAGCGACGTTGGTGGATGACATATTCAGGCCTTTGTTCAGCTCGTCCGGCGGGCAGCCGTACCACTCACCGATCAGAATCAGCGATCCGGCAGGCGGGCAGAACTGGCGGCCGTCAGGCAGTTCTGCGGCGGTGCCGTCGGCGCGTGCCCACCAGAGGTTTGAGAAGGGTTTCGACTCGCCCCAGTCATGGGAGCGGTCAACCGTCCAGCTATCCGGGATACGGAAAGGCTTAATAACGTGTAGCGATGCATTCCACAGGTGGTCAAAGCGCCCACCGCTGGTGACGTCCCACGAACCCTCTACCCATGCCTTACGGCGGTTCGGGTCTTTGATAGCCATCAGCGTTGCGATGTACTGCGGATCGAGATACGGGTTCTCTTTGAACGAACCGTGAATCGCCACTCGCGTTAGCGTCACATCCTCCTCTCGCTCGGTCTGTGGGTTAAACACTCGCTGGGTTTCACGAATGATGGTGCCGCGAGGCGCTGGCTCAATGAAGCGCTTCTTTACCCAGGTATGGCCGATGCCAAACGGGTTGGTTGTGCTGAACGTCTCAAGCGGGATCGGCTTAAGTAACGAACCGTCATCCAGCGGATAGTTTTCCGGACGGAACGAGGAGCGCCGGCAGGAGAACATCATCTCGTAGAACTCGGGGGACTGCTGCTTTGTCAGCTCGTTAAAGCCGATAAACGGAAACTCCTGGCCGTGATAGTCCCAGTAGTCCCCCTCTTCTTTCCCGAAGCGGAACAGTAACTCCTCTCCAGTCGGCCATACCCAGCGCAGCTCAGATGCTGACGCCAGATAGCGTGCGCCGTCGTTAAACAGGCGATACATACGCTTTGACTGGGTGATGATGTCGGTGAGGTTCTTATACTCGGTATCGAAGATGACACCACGCCAGAACGAACCGTAGCCCAGACCAACCAGACGACGAAAGCGAGCCAACTGCGCAGCGGTTTTACCTGGCCCACGTGTACCCTCGTAGAGCACCTCGTTACATGGGCAGCTCAGGGAGAGCGATTGCGATCCCGGCAAGGGTTTCCAGACGGCTTTGTAATTCATCCACCAAGAACCTCGCTCTGCTGCTTCTGCGCTGCCGCTTCCCAGTCATCAACGTTATCGCAGGACGGAACCGGCATAACGTTATGAGTGGCAACCACTGTTTGCTCTACTTTTTGTTTGTTCGTGTAAGCATCGCCAACTTCCTTGGCCGCCTGCTCCATCAGGGCGGCAGTAAGGGCCATGTTTTTCATTCCCTCTGCTTTCGTAGCCATCCTGTCGAGTACACGCAGCCGATATGCCTTATTGGCGATCGGGATATCTGAGATTTCACTCTGGAAGCGTTCGCGGGTGACGTTAAACATGTCCACCCATTTTTGCGCCAGTCCTTTGCCGTTTGCTTTCGTCGGGTCGTGAGATTCGACCTGCTGACGGGGTATCGCCAGGCCAAATTCTTTTTTGACCGACTCCACCACTTGAGATGGGGTATCAAAGCAGGCAAGAGACTGAACGATGAAGGCTTTGACCTCACCTTTCAGTGCCGCCATAAATCACCTGCCTGTCATAATCAGTCATAAAGTTAAGCCAATTTCAGCATGCACGTTCCGCATGATCTGGCGATGTTGAGGTGAGCCACTTCCGCTGGCGCATTGGCCGCGTCCACCAGCTCCTGCACATCTTTGCTGGCACCGTACCGGCGTACGACGCCAACGAACTCTTCGACGTCGTGGCCACACAGCGTAAGCACTGGCTGCCCGGTCTCTTTGTTAAACTTCGGCGAACCATAGTCATCGGTGGCCTGGGCAATGTGGTACAGCTCATGCTCTACCAGCGCGCAGAACTCGAGGTCGCTGCATTGCGAGCAGTAATCAGCAGCCAGCGTGATGATGTACTTCGGGATGCGCCCGAACCATTCATGCATCTGCTGTTCCATCCGGGCCTTTTGCCATCCACCAGCGCGCAGCATTACCTGTTCAGCCTGGCCGAGTACATAGCGGCCTTTCTTCGCGAACGAATCGGATGCCCACATGAAGCAGAGATCCGCATCAATAAGGTGGGCATGGTCAGGGTTATGGATATTGCCGTCTTCGCTGAGGATCTGGAGGTTAACCCACTCGTTAATCTCATTGGCAGGTATCAGGCGGGTGTATGGCTGCCAGTTATCACCGCTGATGAAGTTAACCGGCGGGTATGGTCTGCAGTCATCATTTTCAGCCATGGTTAACTCCGTGAACTCGTTAACATATAATCACCCAATGAAATAGGATGATCCTCTTCTCAGGCTAAACAGGTGACTAGCAATGGAAATCACAACTATTAATCAATTAATCGCAGCTGGATCCGGCCTAATAGGTGCATGCATCGGTGCGGGTATTTCCGGCTGGATTAATTTCCGGATCAGTCGTAGTAATCACGACATCGAAAAACTGTCATACGCTGCGGGATTTATTTCAGAAGTAGAATCAATTCAAACAGTTATGAGGGAAAGAAAGTATCTTGAAGCGCTCCAAGCATATGTCACTGACCCTGTATTCATAGATAGTGGCGTTATTCATTACAGCATATTAATTCCTGATAATTTCGCTCGTTTCTACACGGCAAATCTTAACAAAGTTGGACTACTCGGGGCGGAGAAAACCAAACTGCTTGTCCAATACCATCAACTTTTACAATCTGTTTCACAGGATTTCAATGAGAAGTCATTTTTGCAAATTAATGGCTTTAACAAAGAAGCTATGGAAGAAACAATTTATATTTTTTCGAAAATTCTGACTTTGGGAGACTTGCTCTTGGCTGTGGATCGGGGCAATTAAATAACCAAGACCGATTATGCGCCAGTATGTCGCGCTTCGTCTGCATATCCATCACTTCGATGTCGTGCTCCGTCAGGCGAATCGCGCTCACCCAGTCGCAGCCGGTATCGATAACCTCAACTTTTGCGGGTCCAGTTTCCGCGCAGCTCGCGATCAACATCGTCATCAGGCATATGGCTAACCGTCTGCTGTACATTGCTGGCCTCCTTGGTTACTTCAACGCGGCGTTCTGCAGCTGCTTTGGTGGCTGCGGCGTGATCGTCGGTTCGCTGCTTATCCGCTTTGGCTTCCGCCTTTTCGCGGCCACGCATGCTGCCCAGGCCAAAAGCGCCTAACACCAGCATTACGATCAACCCGATTCCCGCCAGAATCGCTTTAAGCTTTGTCATAGGCTCACGCGCTCCCTTACCCAGCCATACACGAATGACTCGTTTTGCGGGCGCTGCTCTGCCAGTTCGAGATAACGCTGCCCTTGGCTGCAATTCAGGGCGCGGAGCAATACGGCTTCCCCTTCACTACCACGCTTCGCCAGGAAGGACCTCAACGCGCTGATGCTGCGCGGGCCAATCTGGCCGTCGTCGATCAGGTCGGGATAGAGCTGCTGCTGATTGTTGAACACGTTCAGCCAGCGCTGGAACCATTTAACCTGGACGGTTGGCCCCATGTTCACGCCGGTATCGCAGAGTTCGGCGGCGATGGCTGGGGATGCAGCCGCCACCTGGTCGAAGCGTGGGCCATACCAGTAATCGGCTTCGAGGATGTCGAGAGCCTGCTGGCGGGTCAGGTCGCGCATATCGCCGGAATAACCGTGGGCGCGGGCCGTTGTCTGGGTGATCCCCCAGTTCGTCGGGCCGCCTTTGTCGTTCGGGTGATTAACGTAACCGCCCTCTTTGCCGATGATGGCGTTGAAGATGTCGTCTTTGGTCATGGGTCCACCCTTACAACCTTTGCCAGATTTCCCCTGGCGCGCCATACCGCGAAGCAGATGGCTGCATTGAGCATCAGTTCGCCAGGATCCACATAGCTGTAATGCCCAAGGATAATGCGGAACGCCGTGAACCCGGCAGCCAGGATAAGCAGGTATGCCATCCATGCCACGCCGGGGCGATGCGTTTTCCCGCTTTTACGGAAGAACATCAGACGCCCCACGATGGCGAGACAAATAACGGCATTTGCATCGAGCAACAGCATTTGCCATGTCATTGGCCTTCCTCCTCCAGCCCGGGCATCTTCCCGCGTTTTGACTTAGCGAGAATACGCAGCAGGACTGCAACGGAAATGGAAGCTGAGACCAGCGCCCCGATGGACGGGGACACTTCAATGCTTACCGGCGGCTTCATCAGGCTCAGTGGGGTATTGATGATCCCCGCCATGATTTTCGCCATCGGCTCAGAGAAGAACACGCCACCCATAAACGAGATGACCGCAAAGATGATCTGCTTCCAGAGTTGATGGGGCTCAGCCGTCAGCACATACATTGCCGCCCCTGCGAGCGCGCACAGCATTACTGCAGGCGTAGCCTCAGGAAAGAGCGAGGCGAAAGTCACCCCGGCCGTTCCCGCCGCTACAGCGCTGGCAGCAGTTAGTGGATCAGACATAGATATTCCGTGTGTAAGTAGGTTCAGGCTGCCGGGTGCATTAACGACAAAGCTCTGTTTGAGATTCCCGACAGCCCAAATAAAAAAGGCAGCTTCTGGGCTGCCAATCGATGGGGTGTTGCGTTGAGCTTTCGCTCTTATAGTCCCAGGTAGGGGTATTCCAGATACAAAAAAGCCCCAGCGATTAACCGGGGCTCTTTTGTGTGATTCGGTCGACAACCAAAGCTATGGCGACGATATCAGATTTAGTCGAAATATATGCGTTTTAATCCAGTTTTGCAAGACTTGTGTGGTAATTAGCTGCCTTTTGTTGTGAACGTGATCGCGTTACCTGCAATAAAGCGCTGCTATCCAGGCTCAGGAAGATGCGTTTCATATCCACCCAGCGATCGGTAAAGGTCTCTGACCAGTTCTTAGGCGTCACTCCAACCAACGCAGCCAGATCCGCATACTGGTAAGGGTCGCGACCGGCCAACTCCGCTTTCACATCCTGCGCCGCCAGCCATATCAGCTTCTTGAGGCGCTCCAGTGTTTTGCCGGCAACCTTTTTGGTGCCCAGTTGCGCCCTGAACTCTGCCCATGCCCATTGGGTGATCGTTACCTGGTGATCCCACTGCACGCTCTCGCTGTAATTCCACAGTAGCCACGCCTTCTGGTGCTCATCCAGTGACAGGACCGCCCGACGCCACGACGCGGTGGAGTATTCAACCGGCTGAACCAGCGGGATATGCGAGCCCTTGGCGCGCGACTGCTTACCGGGGATCGGTGGGTTTTCCAGGGTCAGCCACTTCTCGCTTTCTTCGTCCCAAATTTTCGGTTTCTTCCGCTTAAAGGTGCCGGTGTCAAACTGGGCGTTCTCAAGCCAGGCCATCAACTGGCCTTTCGTTGCCCCACTCAGATCGGCAGTGGCCATAATCAGCTGCTGGCGTACAAATTCCAGGTATTGGATGTTCATGCAGCAGCTCCTGCTATCTGTTCAATGCGAAGAAAGTTCCGAAGAATGCGGTAGTCCACCAGCACCGTTCCCGGGCGGCGGTAAATACGGAGGCGCTGCCAGCGCAGGCGAAGCGATTCAATCAGTTCGGGTTTCAATCTTCGACCCTCTCGTTCTGCCACAGGGGGAGCGGTGACTTATCGCCTGCGCGACGAATGCGCGATTTTGCGTTTTTCTCGATCTGAATCAGCTTCTCGATATTCTGGCGGCGCTGCTTTTCTTCCCGGCGAAGATACTTAACGTTTTCCATGTAGCGAGACTCCTGATCGCAGAGAGTCATCAGGAAATCAAAAGGCTCAATCAGCGATTCGCACTTACGGCAGCGTAGCGTCCTGTCCTTTTCATTCACCCAAACAGCAGAATGTAGGCACATCACCTTTTGACCTTCACGCTGAATTACCAGGCCATCCTTCAGGTCGTTATTCTTTGTCGGAAATGCGACAACCTTGCCCAGCTCAATCTCGGTTTCTGTGCTCATGCGATCTCCTGCTGTTTCAGTTCTTTGAGTTTTGCGCGGTACTCTTCGCGGATCCGGATGAAGTCATCGCGGCGGTAATTGGTCATTTCGTGAGGCCCGTTCAGCCAGTCGACATATTCCTGCCCGTAACGAGCGATCAGCCCGTCTTCGTAGTTCTTCGCTACCGTGGCCTCTTTAGCTGTGTACTTGCCGGAACCGGCATTGCAGGATTTGCATTGCTTATGGGCGTTGCGCTCTTCAAAGCGCAGCTCAGGGTTAGCACCAACCGTTTTGAAGTGGCCGCAATCCCACTGCCCACCATGCAGATCAGGGGGATTTGTCTCCCCACAGCTGATGCAGGGAAGATCGAAATCTCTGGCACGGATAAAGGCGTTGAACGCATCCTGGGCCCGCGCTTTGAAATAGCCAGTTGGACGAAGCTCATTACGACGCATTCGCCGACGTGCCCGCCCCTCGCTCTCCTCTTCACGCTGACGCTTCGCCTCCGCACGCTGCGCTGCTGCGCGGGTCTTAGCGGTCTGTTCTTTGGCAACTGCGCTGGCGCACTCGTAGCAGCAGACGATCTGCCCGTTGCGGGTTGGGTAAAACCACTGGCGGCAGGATTTATTGGTGCACTTGCGGCGCGGTAATTTAGCCATGCTCACCCCCAGACCTTTTGGCGGAACGTCCGTGGCGTGGGCTCAAGGTACTTAACCTCCTGCCGCTCTACGCTGACCGTCCATGTTACGTAACCGGGATTGAGGCTGCGCTTGACGGCTACGCCGCGTCGCTGGTACTGCCGCTCAAGCTCATCGGCCTGATCGGTTGTGCATTCGGTGTAGTGGAACCATGATTTCGCCATCTGTTCAGCCCCCGAAGCTCATCAACTGTGCGGCGGCGTTCTCCGCTTCGCTCTGGTCTCTGAATGACCGTGACAATATCCAGCGCCACAGAACGTCGAGCGCAGCTTTGAACAGCTGCTGGAACTCGGTTTCGTCCATGTTGGCGAATGCGATACTGCGGGGGTGTTTTCTGAGGGTGCCGTCAGGCAGCTGGATAGCGTCATAGTGACCAGATTCAACGATCACCCAGGCACGATAGGCGTCATACGACTTGCAGATGCTGATACTTCCGGCGCGCTTATCAGCGATGCGGTCGAGGTACTGCTCAGCAGCATCCAGCAAAGTGCTTTCGCTGCCGCCGAAGGATGCCAGGAACTTTGCGTAGCCGGTCACCAGCTTGCGTTCGTTGGACGAGATGGCGCCGCCGGTTGGCTCCCAGTATTCGAACCCGAGATTGAGCAGAGCGAAGAAGCGACGGTGAAAGGCCGGATTGCGGACCTGTTTGAAGTCGGCCACCAGCACGGCACCGAGCTTGCATTTTGAATGCAGAAAATCGCCGGTCTCGGGCGTTGCCGGGATCAGGATTCCTGAGGACTGCTTGATGAGTTGTAACTGCGCCATGGTGTTCTCCGTGGCGCATCAGGTCAACGGCTGTTCAGACCGTTGATATCATAATATCAGAGGGTTGCGAGACGTGGTAGCCAATGCTGGTAAGAAACCGGGCAGCAGATGACGGCGTGAACACAAATTCATCATCCAAAAGTGGACGAAGCGAGACCAGGCCGTTCTTGCGGTAGACGAGATAGCCGCGATCGAGCGGCATCGAGCCCATAACCTTTCCATCTGAACGCCTGACAATGTCGTACCAGTCATTTTGTTTGTCGCTATCACTGCTATCCCTCACATAACCCCCTTCTCTGGTATCAGCAAAATCTATCCAACCGGCAGGAGCTTCGCCCCTCTATGAAGCCAAAATAGCAAATGGCTTAAATTTCCAAATAGGTTAGCCGCAGGAAAAATGAAACTTTTTTGAATCAGTGTTTAAACAATACATCAAATAACTGTATGGATAAACAGTGTTTAGTAATTTTGATAAAGTATGCACCTGAACGACATGTTTAGGCAAGTTCATTTATCTATTTGATTTGAATAATTATTTTCGCTACTTTTGCGTAAAAAATGATCGTTAATTTTAACAGGAGAGGTGCGCTGCATTGGGGTTTGTAAATATATGATTCGGAAACTTTAGGCGCTCTGTCAGGTAGTAGCCGCCTACAACAACCGATATTTCGCTGCCGATGCCGCGGGTGTCAGGTTGGTAATTTGTTACCAGGCAGTGTCTATTTCATAATCGATTTAGCAGATCAATTTCACTATATCGATCGGTTATATCGATCAGGTGTTTCAGGGGTGCCTTTTTCACCTATCATTGGACGATAAAAAGGCCTCCGAAGAGGCCTTGGCTGTCGATATGGGGATTCCTATATCGCTTGTATGGCAGATTATGCGGCCTGCTCCTGCTGCTGACACATCTCCGGCAGGTTTGCCCTGACCAGCGTCTCAGCGAACGGCGGCGGGACTGCATTGCCGCAGAGGGTCAAGCACATTAAACCAAGGTAGTAACCGGTGAAACTCAACAATATTGGATTCAATTGGCTACGCAAAAAATGACCTTCAACGTTGTGGAAATCCTGTAATCATTTATGCACGGAACCTTAGGCAGGTCATTTCATAGATAATCGACGTCAATGAAAATAAATTTGATGTAAAAATCACAACGATTGTTTAGTCCATGTATCAATTTATGGTATAAACTAGATGATAAAAATTTGGCCAACATAAACCGGCTATTAATTTTTTGAACGCACATATTTAATTAACTAAAAGGAGTTTTTTAATGTTAGAGTTTCAGTTTAGTTACTTTACTAGAGAACAGTTTATTGATGGCTCTCCTGAGAGCATATTCCCTTTAATTACGGCTTTCGAAAATAAATTCCTCCCAAGCTATGCAGATGAAATATCTCCAAATGGCGTTCGGAAAGTTATTAGGGTAGTAGGTATAAATGAGTTTGACAGTATCTCAGTATTATTCTCATCAGAAGCTGTAAATATAAACATGCTGTATAGAGATTCAATACCTGAAAAAGATGAAGTTATTGCTAAATTAGACTTCGTAACAAATGCACTATCTAGAATCAAGTCTAATAGTAAGGCTTGGCGTCTCGCTTCGGTTGTCACATCAATTGAGCGTGTGACGCAGGAAAAAAATACAAGAATGTATAGTAAATTCTTTACCGATGGCAATCCTGTTGATTTTTTCGAATGGAACTCAAGAAGAGCAAAAAAACAGCAACTCGGGGCTGAAATGCTGAATGTTGTAGCCACAATAAGTCGTGGTCCTATTATGAATTCAAATAACATAAATGAAACGTTTGATGCAATTGTTGTGCAGTTAGATGTTAATACCATTGCTGAAAACTTTTCAGATAGATTTGATATCTCAAATGACATCATTACGCAACTTACTGATATAGCTAATGAAAATGTAAGTATTTTGTTAAGTTGAGGTAATTAATGACTCAAATCAACACTAAGAACAGTTGGGTTCAAGATAAAAGCACTAATGCTGGTTCAACCTACAGTAAGGTGGCACTTAATTATTTTAATCAATATTACTTAAATGATGATGAGAATAAAAAATCTTCCACCAGTGTAAAAACTTATGTTGAATTTGCTGAGAATAGCGCTAAAGAAACAAAATCAAAGAACCCTGAAGACTTAGACAGAATAATGTCGTTTGTTTATGAAATGCTTTTATCGGAAGACTTTGGGTATGGAGATACTCCAGAGTTAAAATATGTTGTAGAAAATATTTTCAGAAAAAGCAAATCCAAAGCTCAAATGTCATTCATCAATATGGCAACAAGAAAGGTATACATTTCGGATAGTGATACCATTGAAAAATTCTTTGCTCTTCTAATGTCTCTTGAAGAATCAGACATTGAAAACATTGCCTTAACTTTAATTCAAATGTTTCTATCTCACCAAGACATTAGTGCGGCAGAAGGTGCATTATCTCTTTTAGATAAATATGGAAAAGATGCAGACGCTTTGGATATAGCAAAGAAAATCAGAGATTTCGATTACGATTTTCTCAATGAATATAAAGACAAAGTTATTAGTAATCTTACACAGTATGCTAGTGAGTGAGTTAATGATGGCTATTTATATTAGAAAAATCATAAAGTCTAAGTGGGACTGGAGAGAGCCAATTAGTTCAAATGTGGCCGCTAATGCTCTTGGAACAGATGGCGTAACAAATTGCTGCAGAACTTCAAGTAATACTTTATCTATTTGGAAAGTTGATAGCGAAAGCCTAGTTAGCGATGATGACAAAAAAGTTGTTGCAACATTAGTGACCAATGGAGGGAGTCTTTCATCAATTGATTGCATTATTCTAAGCGACGAAGACTTTGAATCTTGTGGTTTATCCCTAGACCAGGAGGATGGTGATTCGCTAATTTCTGATGTTAAATCAAAGCATTACAATATCATCAACCTTGATATGAGTAGTGTTAGTGCCCTTGGTTTAATAATCAAGAAAAAAGTGGCTGGCGTCAAAAATGGAGAAGAAGTCACACAAGCAACGCAATTGAAAAAAATCGATCTTGGAAGCATTAAAACGTATATTCGACAATTCATACCGAAAGATTCTGATGCTGGTGAAAATCTAAAACTAAGAAGTGGTTTTGGAAAAATATACGAATGATATAGTGCTGAATCGGCTTCACTGCAATATACAATTATTGAGAGATCGTTAACGAAACGGTCTCTTAATAAGAGATAACACCATATTAAATCATAAGACTATTAGTATCTTCACAATATGTTACTGGTATTAGTTATATTTAACATGAACCAAATTTGATCACATCCCTACTCCCCCTTGATGCTGATGCCTGCGGCGCGAAGTGCCTCGATAACTTCATCGCGGTCAAAATAGTCGCCATCGTCTGCCGCTACCAGATAGGCTTCATCGATGTGATAACCCTCCGGTTCCATTCGCTGTGGCAGCACAACCACCCGCGCCTCCAGCTCAGCAATGCGCTTCTCTGCGGCTTCCGCCCTAGACAGCAGCTTATTGACACGCTCAAAGCTCATATCGATAACCTTGTCTTTGTCCTGACGCAGAGTGTCGATTAGCCTATCTGCGTCTTCCAGCTCATCCAGCAGCGCCAGCACCCGCTCGGCAGTGAATGTTTTGCAGTATTCATGCACCGGCTTCCATTCTGGCTTGGCAGGATCAACCACATCACCGAACTCGCCAACCGCATACCAGGAAGGCGCTGATTTCGCAGCTTCGGCAATAGTGTGCAGCGCCTGTTTGTTGATGGTCATTGGGCTGCTCCTTGGCGAAGTTGGGCGGCGAGGCACTCAAGTTCGTTAGCCTGCATATCCAGCGCAGCTATCACGGAACCCAAAGCAAAAGTATCTGGATGAAGTGACATCTTCTCGGCGCGCTTTTTCTTCGCCAGATCTTCCAACGTACTGGCCCGCACTTCAGCCAGGAAGGCGTCGGACTCTTTGAATGGGTTTTCTGCCTCCACGTCTCGCGATACGTACATGTTAATTTCCGATACGTAATCAAGCGGAACGCCAGCCATCATACAATCTTCACCCTCGGACAACTATTCCAGGTGGTTTTCACTGATGTCGGTGAGCAGGCGCAGCATCTGCCCGTTCTCCGCAGCCAGCGCATCCCGCTGCTTCGCCGTTTCGCGCAGCGCCGCGGTGGTGCAGTCCAGCCGTTCGGCCAGGCGAGTGAACATCTTCGCCATATCCATGATCGGCGTGTCGCTGCTCAGAGCCTTCGCAAACTGATGACCAACGGCCACCAGCTCTTTGTTGCTCAGTGAACCGCTCATTGGGCACCGCCTTCGATTGGTTTAACGGTCGCCAGCTTTAGGCGGCGAGCTGTAAGCGGCGCACCACAGCGGCGTCCATCTTCTTTGCGATAGGTTTCACGCTGACCAACGCACCAGGTGGTTGGGGTTTCGTGCAGTTTCACGGTCTTCTCACCGTCTTTGGTGATGATGGTGCCGGTATGGGTTTTAACTTTGCTCATGCTCGCGCGCTCCCGATAATTTTGTGGATCTGATAGCCCTGCCAGTTCTGGCGGCAAACGTCGGCGATGCTGGGCCGCTGGCGCTCCAACGGCATTGGCTTGATGCGCCCTTCACCGCCAGGGTGCATAACGAAAACCGGGTGGCGGCGGTGACCGATGTTCTTCACGGCACCCACCGAAACCAGATGCTCCAGCAGGCGGCTGGCCTTTTTGCTGTCGCAGCCCAGAAGGCGGCAAACCTGACGTGGGGTGATCTCCCCACCGTGATTAATGGCGCGGATGATCGTCCAGAGGTTGTTACTCGCCATGGGGCACCTCCGCATTCACCAGCTGCTGCACGAGGTTCTTGTGGCGACCAACGACGCGAGCCGCATCACGCAGTTTCTCCAGGTTGGCCAGCTTGTTTCTGGTGCGGCGGATTTCGCGGGAGATCACCCGGACTGTTGGAACAACCAGCGCCGTGACGCGCCCTTCGGTGAACGAGGGGATCTCGCTGACAATCTGCTCTACCGGCTTAACGGGTTTGGAAGGTGCAGGAGCTGGCTCAGGTTCGGCTGCCGCCATCGGCAATGACCAGGTCACACCCTTGCCCTGCCCGTTCTTCACCACGACACCCTGGCGCTCGAGCGCGCGCATTGCCGATGTCATGCCACGCCCGTTGCGGTTAACTTCCAGAGCCAGCGACGCAGTATCCATGGCGCCGTTCTTCGCCAGCAGCTTGCTGATCACTTCTGGGTCAATAGGCTCAGGCGCTACGCCATGAAGTACCGGTTTAGCGGCCGGTGCCAGCGCAGAGCGTTTCGCATCTCCTGCTTTGACGATAAACCAGCCACCATCAGAAAAATCACACAACCCATGATCGCGCTGTTCGCGCAGCATGTTCAGAGCCTCAACAGGTTCGATGTCCAGGCGTGCGGCCACTTCGCGATAAGACGCTTTGCCCATTTTTTCCAGCACTTGAATTACAGTTTCCATCAGATTTCCTTCCGAAAATTACTTCACAGACCGCAGGTGCGACACCTTGCCGCGGTAGCTCGCCCAGTCGAAATTGACCCACACGCCGCTGTCCATCCGCAGACGGTCGATGACTCGAGCACCGAGAGTGGCAACCAGCTCGTCGTAATTCAGGTTGCTCAGGATGCCGACTGGACGCATGGAGGAAAGTCGACGGTCGATCACCTGATTGATGATCACCTTCTCGCCGCTGGAGCCGCGCTGAATGCCGACTTCATCCAGCACCAGCAGATCGACGTTGCACAGGTCGTTCAGCAGTGTCGATTCGGACTGCCCGTCGTCGTAGCACTCACGCACACGGAGCATCAGGTCAGGGATGGTCACCACCAGAACGGAGTGGCCAGCAGCCAGCAGGTGGTTGCCGATCGCCGCCGCCAGATGGTTCTTTCCGGTGCCAGGTGCACCGCTGAAGACGAAGCTTGCGAATCCACCGCCGCCAAAGTTCTGCGCGTAGCTCTTCGCCATGCTGTACGCCTGACGCTGCTCTGGGCTTGCCACTTCGTAATTTGCGAACGAACAGCTGCGGTGCAGAGCCTGGATGCCAGCACGACCAAAAATCTTCTCTGACCGGGCGCGCTGGTTCAGCTTGTCGATTTCCTCAGAGCGCTTACGGCCTTCAGATTCCTGCCAGGCCTGCCACTCTTCGACGCTGTTGAATTTTGGCTGCACGCTGGCCGGAATAAACTTCCTGATTCGCTCAAGCGCACTGCCAGTACCGATTGCGTTTTTCATCACTGCCCTCTGAACCCTGGTGGAATGGTGTTATCTGGCTGGGAAATGTGATTCACATCCCGACCCGTCTTGCGGCCGCTGAGACCGAATTTTGGTTTGAACAGGCCCTGATAGCCGTTGGCAATGCTGGCGTTAATCACGGCTACTGGATCATGACCTTCGTCCAGGCACTGTTTCAGCAGACTGAAAGCTTTGGTGACAGTCAGTTCGGTTTTGATGGCTTTGCCAGACTGCTTGCGATAGGCAACCCACTCACTCCAGGAAGACGCATCCAGCCACTCAGGAACCGGTATGCTCAGCGGATCAAACTTCACCTTCCCCCTTGGGGGATTAGAGGGGGTTAGATCTGTATTTATATTTGTCTTTGGAAGAATGTCTTTGGTGTTCCCTGTTTTCAGGGATACCTCTCCCTGTTTTTGGGGATGGTTATCCCCGTTTTCAGGGATGGTTGGGTGGGTAAAACTGCTATCCCTGTTTTCGGGGATGGTTATCCCTGGAATTGGGGATACCTCTCCCTGTTTTTGGGGATGGTTAATTCCACTTTCGGGGGTGGTGATAACCCATGTGACAACTTCAGCAGCAGGGAAAGCCGCTGGACATTTCATGCAATTCGGCTTGGCGTAAGCCCATTTATCCAGGTTGGTGTTGATCCCAATGTATCTGGTTTGCCCAATCCGGCGCAGGATGATGATGTTCCGGTAAACCAGGTTGAGCACAGCCTCAGAAACATGCTTCACCTTCAGCGTCGTTTTATCTGCGATAAGGCTGTTGGCGATACGGTCAGATTTCTTCGACCAGCCATACGTCAGACGAACGATAGCGTTCAGCACCCGAAACTCACGTCCTGATAGCTCGACGATACACAGGGCATCCTGAATCTGGTTGGCTAAACGCAAATAGCCGTTCTCCAGTTCAGCCATGCGGCTCTCCTGTTTTCCCTGCTGCGCGGGGAATTTGAATATTTCAGCGGTATTTGACATACTTATCTCCGCAATTGGCTGACGTTAGTTGCACCTGAAGGCCACTTCTGTTCGTGCAGAGTGGCTTTCGCCTTTTTGGTAGTTCCCATCACATAATCCCCGGCGTCATAGTTATGATCCCGCCAAGTACCTGACCCCATGATTCCATCGGGATTAGCTTCATGATCGACTCGACAGCCTCGCGCCCTTCCTTCACCATTTCGTCCACAGGCGCACCGAGAATGCTCACCTGCTGAAACTCACTGCACTCCTTGATGTTGCTGGCTATCAACTCAGGTCTTGTCGTTTCAATCAGACCAAACTCACGCGCCACCTTCTCGTTATCACGCGCAATGACAGCAACAATTACCGGGGTCAGCATCTCCAGGTACTTGTCATACTTAGGGCCTATGGTGTTAATCATCCGGAAGAAGTTAACTTTGGTGCCATGCACCGAACCTGCCAGCAGCAGGCCGCGCCCGCCACTGGCAAACCACTCTTTCGCAACCAGCTGCGAGATGTAGTTTTGCGCATTGCCGGGAGTGGCCTTATTCCAGGCCTTAACCGCCGCCCGGATGTTCGACAGCTTGGCAGATTGGCGGCTAAGCTCCTGATATTTCGATATCACCGGAACCGACACCGGGCTGCTAACATTACCGAAATTGTGTGTTTGCATGGTTATGGCTCCTGCTGAGGTAAACCGTCACTTGGGTTTGGGTAGAGATCAGGGCGCAGTTCGTGTGGGGTTACTCCAGTGACATGGAAAATCGGCAAGACCCGGGCTTGAGGCACTTGCCCACCGTTACGATTTCTCCAGTGGCTCACATTCATTGCGCTGGTAGATAAAAGTTCAGCCAGTTTTGTTGCACTACCAGCTGCAGTGATGGCCTTGTCTAATGCGTTCATATGGGGCTCCAAAGGTTTCGTAGACAGAATTAAACATAATGTTTAGTTTAATGTCAACTTTTTGAGTGTTGAGCTGATAAACATTTGGTTTAGAATCCTGTTATGAAAGAAAAAACTCATCAGACAGATCACCCGCAGGTGCTCAGGCTCAACGAGATAATTGAGCAGAAAGGCATTTCGAAAGCTGACATGGCGCGAATCTGCGGTGTCAGTTCCCAATCGGTTAACAACTGGTTCGTGCGCGGGACGATAGGTAAAAGCTCGGCAATAAAACTGGCTGATGCGCTTGGGGTGAGTCTCGCCTGGCTATTAGGTCAGGAAGTGGATCCGAAGGACGGACTCAAGCCGGACGAACAGCGCCTGCTGGAGCTCTACCGCCAGCTGCCGGAAGAAGAGCAGCAGAACATGCTCCGCATCTTCGCGATACGCCTGAAAGAGCTGGATGAGCTTTATGAGAAGTACATGAAGGGACGGATCCGGTCGCAGGGGGAATAAGGCGAGCAATAATTTTATGGAATCGCTGCTGAAGCTTTCAGTGGATGGCTCTGATTAGGCTAATGAGAGAAGTCATATTGATAAAGCAATAAGTAAATCAATGGCTCCTTAGAAAGTAATGACATTTTTTCTTACAACCAATAAGAAATTTAAGGCCACAGCATGGTGATTCAGGAAATTCCTAACTGGAATGAAATTGGTGTAATCCCACCGATGGATATGGAGCATCCAACCAGCGCTTATCGCTCCCCATATAAGACAAATATATTAAAAATCGTAGAACGGTATGCTACGAGTCCGCAAAGGATCGCGATCTTACTCGGTTTCATAAAATTTCGTAACGAAATTAATAAAACTGGATTAACTGATGGTTTTCAATGGATCGATGGCAGCTTCATAGAAGATGTTGAACTCATTGAAAAACGTCCGCCAAATGACATCGATGTTGTGACTTTTTTTAATGTAGCACCTAACGAAACGCAGCAAGATGTCGTTATGCGGAACCCGAATCTGTTTATGCCACATATGGGTAAGTGGAGAAAGCAAGAGTTTAAAGTTGATTCTTACTTCCAGTCACTGGGGGTTTCTAAGGAGCAGCTTGTAGAAAGAACTGTATATTGGTACAGTATGTGGTCTCACAGAAGGGATCTTACATGGAAGGGATTCTTGCAGATTCCTCTAGATGCTACACTGGATCAGCAGGCATTAATCATTTTAGAAACAATGCTATCAGAAGGAGGTGAGCAATGAATCGCGACGATTACTTGTTCGTTCTAAGCGAGCGGGACTCTATCCTGTCTCTTTTAGAAACCACTACTGATGATGACATCATTGGCAAAATGAGCCTTGAAAGTAGGCTCTATGAGCTAAATGATGAGATTTCTCATATTGTTATCGATGAGCATCCGCCAGTTAAAGCAACTTTAACATTTAGAGGGGCTGCTGTACTCGGTACATATGGCATAGCTGCAAATTTCGGAACAAAAATAGTTAACGCCTTCAATGATGCGGTTTCTCATGTTGCATCTTCATTTTCAGGGAAATTACCAGCCAAAGGTAAGATTCCAAACCTTGAAAATAATTTGCTAATGATTACTGGAACAGCCAAAGGTTCATTTGGATTTACACTTGAAGAATTTAGGCCTGATGCTCCACTTAATTTTGATGAGGAGTCTTCTGTTCAAAAAGCTCTGAACCAGACTCATTCTATCCTTCAAATGAGCATCAGAGGAGACGATGATGGTTTAGCTGAGGCGATTAGTGATTTGGATGACCGAGCCTTAGATAAAATACGTGGGTTTATACAAATACTCTTTGATAATAAAGCGACTTTTACTTTAAGGCATAATAACCAGGCGCTTGTTGCTAACAATATCAATGATATTGAAAGAGCCGCATTCAAACTAAGTAAAGATAGCGTTAAAGAAGATTTGCAATTATTAGAAGTTAGCTTCATGGGGGCCCTTCCTCATAAACGTCAATGCGAGTTTATTATGGAGCATGATGAATCTAAATCAATTTTTGTGGCGAAAATCAGTAACTACATAGACAATCCAGATATTATCAACGATCACCGCGGAAAAAAAGTTATTGCAAAATTCCTTTGCACTCAAGTTGGTAATGGAAAGCCTAAGTATTCTTTACGTGAGCTCCCGAACTGGAAGTAGATGTTAACCCGGCCACCGAGCCGGGTTTTTTATACCCTCACACATCAGCACCACCCCAAGCCCGCCCCAACGAACTTCCCGATCCCGACTTTAGCGTCGGGATTTTTTTTGCCTGCAACTCACAGTTTCTCTTTCAAGCCACCCTTCATTAAACTTTTTGTTTATCTAAAATTACTCATTTAGTTGACACTGATTTAAACATTGTGTTTAATCTATCTCACCAAGACGCACCACGAACCACCCAGGCATGGAGCCCACGAAGTAGCCGCCGACGGCATACGAATAGTCGGATGAGGTGGAGTGAATAACGCGCATCAGGTTCAAGCAACGTTCCGCCAGCCTGGCGACAAGGGCAAAGGAGATTGAGATGAAAGGCAATACGAAGAAAGTGAATTACATCGGTTTCGCCGCTTGCTGGGCTCGCGGTATCGCATCTCGCCAGAAACCAATGCAACTGCCAAGTTCACGGCAGGATGGTGGTAAGGGTATTAACGCCCCGGAATATAAGCACACACGTCGGGCGCAAGAGCGATTTAACAAAACAGGCGGAATTCCTCGCGGCAGAGCCTACGCGAAAATGTACCGCCTGGGATATCGAAGCGAGTGCCGAAAAGATTTTACTCGAGGGATTCAATAAGTTTCAGAGGCGTAACCGACTCCAAAGGCACGAGGTTTTCAGGGAAGTAATTATCGGAAACGGTCTTGTTCAATCTGGAAATGATATCTGGTGCTGGATTGTTAGTTACAAGCGCATTTACAGACTCTGAAAGCTTATACCAGCCGTCCTTTTCGCAGGTGTAGATATAACACGGAACCGAAGTTCCGAGCGTAGGGGAAAGAGTCTGATGTTTAGAAACAATGGCCACACTATCGCAAATGGGACACTTAATTTTTTTCCCGGTCATCGGTATTTCCTTGCTGGCTGTGTGAGAACTACCAGCATAACACCACCGAGACTGAAGTGGATAAAAGACAGGCATAACAAGGAGATCAATATGATTGATTTTGCCAGAAGACCAACCCGGCAGCAGGCCGTAAAACTGAACTGGGTGGGAGTGATTGTTCGCCGTATCTGTTATCTGCTGGCGCAGAAGGGGAACCCAGATGTGTAACTCAGCCAAATGCGGATACTGCAGCAAACCGGTTAAACCTGAGGAAGTTGTCAAAAGCACCCTCCTCTATCGCAACGGCTCGCAGCTGGCGCGCAAAGAAAAAGAGTATTGCTCCAAGCGTTGCGCTTCACACGATCAGATGGCGCACGAAGGCTAACGTAAAAGCCGCGCAAGGCGGCCTGTACGTCCGGTGCCACCGACCAAAGTTACACCGGAATTTATACCTAAACCAAAAACAAACCCAATGGGCGCTATCTTTGGCCCGGGGATCTTACATCCAAAAATGAGGATCTAACATGGAATTCTTTTATGTGGTCAAGGCCACTCAGAAATCCGGTAAGCAAGATGCAGTGATTTGGTTCACTGCGAAAACCGAATCCCGCGCCGCGCTGACGCTCGATGTTGAGCTGGAAGAAGCTGGCATCGAAACAGGTCGCGGTAAGGACTACGCCAAACCTGTCCGCACAGACATGCCTGTTGTTGATGACCTGCCGGAAGAAAGCACCGTCGATTTAACCTGGTGCGAGCGCTATGCCCTGGCCGAAGACCAGCGCACCTGGAATGTGATTACTGGTAGCGATGCCTCTGAAACAGTTACTACCGAAGAACAGCGCGGGTCTGATGCCTTAGACCAGTTGCGTGCCAATTTTGTGACCCCGCGCCACACTCTGCCAGCAGTATCCAGCGAAGCAGGTATCTCTGAAACTCCAAAACCCCTCTATGAGCATGGCCTGCAGATCAGCGAACACGATACTGGCGGTGCCCACTACCCCGTTTGCAGAATGCCGTTTCGCAAACAGTTGCTGTCACAGCTGACTGCTGACGAACTGCGCCATCACATCACCCGCAACGAGAATGCAGAGCTACAAGCGCTGGAGATGGATACCGACAACAGCTACGTCCAGAACCTGCTGCTTGCTGCTGAAAACTGCGCTGAGCTGAAGGCTTTTGATACCAAAGACCTATGGCGATATACGAAGGCTATCCGCGAAGTTTTCAACATGGAAAAGCGCCACGAGCTTTCCCTGGTTCTGCAGTTCACCAAGACGTGGGCAGCGACTCCATATATCGACCGGGGGATCCTGGCGCGCGAATGGGCGGCGGGAAATCGCATCCAGGCGGTTCAGCGCACTGACGCTGGCACGAATGCCGACGGTGGTTATTCCACTGACCGCGGTGAAGGCGCGCATCACACTCTGGATACCCTCGATCTGGAGATCGCCTGCGCCCTGCTGCCGATGGACTTCAACCACCTGGAAATACCGGGCAGCATCCAACGTCGCGCCAAAGAGGTTGTGACGAAGAAAGAGGAGCCGTGGAAATCATGGAGCGCCATCCTGCGCAAACAGCCCGGCGTTCTGGCGGTAAACCGCACGGCCATCTTCAACCTGGTGCGCATTGCGCCGGAGAAGATCCACCTGACGCCTGTTGCTCATCTTGAGTTTGTTAACCGGACCATGACGGCTGAATTCAATGCTGCAACTGAGTTGATGCCTCTTCCAACCGTTGAATCAAAAAAAGAAGAAGAGCCGATCACCGAACAGCAACACGCTTTGCCGAAGTGGGTAGAAGCAGGCGAGCAACAACTCGCTGATGAGGATGGGGCCGAAACGCAGACCCTGCAGAAGTGGGCGAGAACTGCTGACAGCCAGCCGCAGGTCGCGAGCCTCGGCGGCGGCGTGTTCTCCATCGAAGGCCTGATGAATGAAAAACAACCACAAACAGATGACCGTTCATCGGTTAATGAGGAGACCACCAGCGATGTCCAGATGGAAACGACTAACGCGCAGAAAGGAGAAACTGTTGACGCGATTCTACCGGGCGAAGGCGCTAATGCAGCTGATCCGCAAACAGTTACCCTGAACCCGGCTGAGGTGCTGGCCGCTGCCGCGCCGGAACTGGCTAAAGCCACCCAACAGGAAGCCGATCCAGTTGTGCTGGAAGGCGAGCTGATGCCGCCGGAACCAGCCCCGGAATATCCGGCTTACTTCGAACCGGGCCGCTATGAGGGTCTGCCGAACAACGTTTATCACGCAGCGAACGGGATCAGCAGCACCCAGGTGAAAGATGCCCGCGTGAGCCTGATGTATTTCAACGCCCGCCACGTTGCTAAAACCATCCCGCGCGAAGGCTCGAAAGTGCTGGATATGGGCAACCTAGTGCACGGCCTTGCGCTGCAGCCTGAAAACCTCGATGAAGAGTTCAGCGTTGAACCGGTGATCCCGGAAGGGGCCTTCACTACGGCGGCGACTATCCGCGCCTTTATCGACGAGCATAACGCCAGCCTGCCCGCGCTGCTGAGCGCTGACGATATCAAAGCGCTGCTGGAAGAGCACAATGCCACCCTGCCCGCGCAGGTGTCGCTGGGCGGTTCCGTGGAAGAAACGTATGCATCGTATGAGCATTTGCCTGAAGAGTACCAGCGCATAGAAAACGGCACGAAGCATACCGCTGCTGCGATGAAGGCCTGCATCAAAGAGTACAACGCCACCCTGCCCGCGCCGGTGAAAACCAGCGGCAGCCGCGACGCGCTGCTCGAGCAGCTGGCAATCATCAACCCTGACCTGGTCGCACAGGAAGCGCAGAAGCCTGCGCCGCTGAAAGTGTCCGGCACCAAAGCGGATCTGATTCAGGCGGTGAAGTCGGTTAACCCGGATGCGGTATTCGCTGACGAACTGCTGGATGCGTGGCGTGAGAACCCAGACGACAAAATTCTGGTTACCCACCAGCAGATGGAAACGGCGCTGGCCATTCAGAAAGCACTGCTCTCGCATCCGACCGCCGGGAAGCTGTTGCTGCACCCTGATCGCGCTGTTGAAACGAGCTACTTCGGTATCGATGAAGAGACCGGGCTTGAAATCCGCGTTCGCCCGGATCTGGAGATCGACATCGAGGCTGTGCGTATCGGGGCCGACCTGAAAACCATCAGCATGTGGAACGTGAAGCAGACCGGCCTGCGCGCCCGCCTGCACCGCGAAATCATCGACCGCGATTATCACCTCAGCGCGGCCATGTACATGAACACCGCGGCGCTGGACCAGTTCTTCTGGATTTTCGTCAACAAAGACGAGGGGTATCACTGGATCGCCATCGTTGAGGCCAGCGAAGAACTGATTGAGTTGGGGATGCTGGAGTATCGCCAGACGATGAACCGTATAGCTAACGCGTTCGACACTGGCGAGTGGCCAGCGCCGATCACCGAAGACTACACCGACGAACTGAACGACTTCGACCTGCGCCGCCTTGAAGCGCTGCGTACTCAGGCATAAGGGGAATGACGATGGAAAACATGAATATCGTAAATGCGGAGCAGCAGGCTCCAAACACTATCTCTGCCAGCAACGCCATCTTCAATGTGCAGGCATTAACCCAGCTGCAGGCCGTGGCCGGTTTGATGGCTCAGGCAGCTGTAACGGTCCCTGAACATCTTCGCGGCAACCCAGCTGACTGCATGGCCATCATCATGCAGGCCATGCAGTGGGGCATGAACCCTTACGCAGTGGCTCAGAAAACGCACCTGGTCAACGGCGTTCTGGGCTACGAGGCGCAACTGGTAAACGCGGTGATCTCCAGCTCTAACGCAATTGTGGGTCGCTTCCACTATGAGTACGAGGGCGATTGGTCGAAATGCGCCAGCATGCGCGAAGAGATCGTGAAGAAGCCAGCGAAAGGCGGCGGGACGTACGACAAGAAAGAAATGGTACGCGGCTGGACCAGCGCCGACGAGCAAGGCCTGTCGGTTCGTGTGGGTGCCGTCATTCGCGGGGAAAGCGAAATCACCTGGGGCGAGCCGGTTTATCTGTCGAGCGTCATTACGCGCAACTCGCCGCTCTGGATTTCGAACCCTAAGCAGCAGATCGCGTATCTGGCCCTCAAGTATTGGGCACGCCTGTACTGCCCGGCGGTCATTCTGGGCGTGTACACCCCGGATGAAGTAGAGCAGCGCACCGAGAAGGAAATTAACCCGGCACCTGCGCAGCGCGTTAGCCTGGCCGATATCCCTGGTGACACTGTCACAACCACCTACAGCGCGCAGGAATCGGCCGCCAATATCGATGCCCTGGCCGATGATTTCCGGGATCGCATTGAGGCCGCTCAGGATGTGGATAACGCCAAAGCCCTGCGTGCAGACATTGAAAGCGCCAAGGCAACTCTGGGCTCCACCCTGTTCACTGAGCTGAAAAACAAAGCGGTGAAGCGCTATTACCTGGTGGATGCACGCAACAAAGTCGAGGCGGCGATCAACTCCCTGCCGAACCCGGGCGAGCCGGGCGCAGCTGAGCAATTCGCGGATGCCGAGCGCGTGCTGGCAGCGGCGAAACGACATATGGGCGACGAGCTGCACGATCAGTTCAGCATCACCCTGGCAGATATGAAACCGGAATACGTGGCCTAAGGGAGGCGGGAGGGTTCGCCCTCCCGGTAACGACATGAGCAAATCACTAAATGCACGCTGCATCCGCCGCTGGCAAGTTGAGTTCAAGGGCCGTTGCGATTCGAAATTCAGTCTTTGTTGGCGTAAGCACCACCTGCGCGGATACATCCGTGAGTGCGCCCTGATAACGGCCGACTGCATGGTTGAGCAAATAGCTGAAGACAACGCCCGCACCGATTTTGGTATTAAGGGTTGGTCGCCTGAGTTCTCCAGCTGGTACGACGAACGCCGGGAGCAATATCGCAAAGAGGCAAAGACCATCCTTGATGCGTTTGCCAGCAATGAAGCTATCGACGAAGAGATTCAGAACGAGCTGGAGGCATGGAATGACTGAGCGCGGAATGATTTTCAACGGTGAGATGGTGCGGGCGCTGCTGGATGGCCGGAAGACGCAGACCCGGCGGATCATGAAGCCGCAGCCTGAGGTGTGCCCTCGCGGGGGTCACTGGTGGCCAAGCAACGTATTCAAAACAATGCTGCACATCGAAGAAGAAATGCAGAACGGTAAAGGCGGCTGGGGTGGATTGGTTGGAGACGCCTGCCGGTTCGGTGACGTAGGAGATCGCATCTGGGTGCGGGAAACATTCGGCGATTGCGGGGAGCGGCTTGTTTACCGTGCTGACACTGACGATGGGGCGAAATGCAAAGTGAAACGCTGGACGCCATCCATCCACATGCCACGCTGGGCCAGCCGCATTCTGCTGGAAATCACCGATGTGCGTGTGGAGCGGCTGAAGGATATCAGTGAGAGCGATGCTATCGCTGAGGGTCTGGAGCAGTACAGCGACGACGGTATTATCTATTACGGCCCGTTCGGAAGTGGGGATTGCCGTCCAGAGGTCTCGTATAAAAAATTGTGGCAGTCCATATACGGCGAGGAAAGCTGGCAGGCCAATCCTTGGGTCTGGGTGATTGAGTTTAAGCGTATCGAAGGAGCCGACCATGAAACTGATTAACCGCAGCAAGCAATCCCCTCTGGCGCGCCAGGCATGCGATCTCGCGCTGGCGGCCCATCAGGAACGTTACGGCGACTACGGGCGCAGCAAGATGAAAGAAACGTACACGGTGAGAGTTGAAGGGGTGAAGGTCTGGGTGGAGGTTGTTAACCGTAAGGCGAGCTACGTGGCCACCGCGATGACCGGCATGCGCCGTCTGCGCGCCCTGCCCGGTCAGGTCGCCTGATATTGAAATATCACATACATATATCCGGCATCTTTATACTGATGCCGGGTGCCTGAGGTAAAAAAATGGCACAGGTAATTTTTAACGAAGAGTGGGTTGTTGCGGAAAGGCTGGCTTCAAAGACTGGCCTGGACATTCGCCAGATTGAAAAGTACCGCCAGGGTTGCTGGATAGAGGGCGTCCATTTTAAACGACACTCACCCACCGGCATCCAGACATCGCGCGGGATAACCTGGTACAACTACCCAAAGATTAATCAGCTGATTCAGGACGCATAAATGGCAGACTTACCACCGGGCGTGGAGCTTCGCGGTCAAAGCATTCGCATCTGGTTCATGTATAAAGGTAAGCGCTGCCGGGAGCTGCTCAGGGGGTGGATCCCCACCCCTTCCAATATAAAGAAGGCAGGCCAGTTAAGAACGGTTATTGTCAGCGAAATATCACTCGGTGAATTTGATTACCGCACCCGGTTTCCGGACTCAAATCAGGCAGACACCAACGCCGGGACAGTCCAGCTCCGGTATTTCGGTGAGCTCGTTGATACCTGGTTGGCGAACCGAAAAATCGAACTCTGCGCCAACACGCTGCGCAAAACTGCATCGCAACTAAGAACCATCGTGATCGTGGTTGGCGCTGACACCCTTATTCGCGAGATCAAACACAACGACATCCTGCGCTACCGTACCGAATTGCTCGAGGGGCAGACGATGTATGCGTTGCATAGACGATCAAACAAGATTGGGCGCAGCGTCAGGACCGTGGATAATTATATTTCGCTGCTCTGCTCCATTCTGCGATTCGCTCATCGCTCGGGATTTACCACCGATAAGGCGTATACGGGAATAAAGAAGCTTCAGAAAAGCACCCCCAAACCTGACCCGCTGTCTCGGGCTGAATTTGATCTGCTTATGAAGGCTAACCACGGGCAGAAGCGAAATCTGTGGCAGTTCGCTATCTATTCGGGTTTGAGGCATGGCGAGTTGGCGGCGCTCGCCTGGGAAGATATCGATTTGGTTGGCGGCACCGTGAGCGTAAAGCGGAACCTGAACACCCTTGGCATGTTTGGCCCACCTAAAACCGAGGCAGGCTTCAGAACCGTCACGCTTCTTCAGCCCGCAATCGACGCCCTAAAGGCACAGAGCGAATTAACCGCCCGATTCCCAACAACGGAGATCACCTATCACCACCGTGAATATGGGCTGACTGAAAAGCAGAATGTACATTTTGTTTTCATGCCCCGGGTTAGGAACGGAGCCCAGAAAGCGCACTACTCACTGGGCAGTATTGCAGCGCGCTGGGACTCTGCTGTAAAACGTGCTGGCATTCGCCGCCGCAATCCGTACCATACACGGCACACTTTCGCATGCTGGTTATTATCGGCAGGCGCTAACCCGTCTTTTATTGCTAATCAGATGGGGCACGAAAATGCGCAGATGGTGTATGAAATCTATGCTACATGGATAGAAGAATTGAACAATGAACAGGTGGCTATGCTGAACGCGAAGCTGGCGCTTTAAAAGCGTTTTGCCCCACTGGTGCCCCATTTGATATTTGAGTAAAGAATAAATGCAACAAAATCAAGATATTACCAAGAAAGACCAGTACAACCTGAACAAATTACAGAAGCGTCTGCGCCGCAACGTCGGCGAAGCCATTGCAGACTACAACATGATTGAAGAAGGCGACCGGATCATGGTTTGCCTGTCTGGTGGCAAAGACAGCTATACCCTGCTGGAGATCCTACGCAACCTGCAGCAAAGCGCGCCGATCAATTTTTCACTGGTTGCGGTCAACCTGGATCAAAAACAGCCCGGCTTCCCGGAACATATCCTGCCGGAATATCTGGAACAGCTGGGCATTGAGTACAAAATTGTCGAAGAGAACACCTACGGCATCGTTAAAGAGAAGATCCCGGAAGGCAAAACCACCTGCTCGCTGTGCTCTCGCCTGCGTCGTGGCATTTTGTACCGCACGGCGACTGAACTGGGCGCGACCAAGATTGCCCTCGGTCACCACCGTGACGACATCTTACAGACGCTGTTCCTGAACATGTTCTACGGCGGTAAAATGAAAGGCATGCCGCCTAAGTTGATGAGCGACGACGGGAAGCATATCGTTATTCGTCCCCTCGCCTACTGCCGCGAAAAAGACATTGAGCGTTTTGCCGAAGCAAAAGGCTACCCGATCATTCCATGCAACCTGTGCGGTTCGCAGCCAAACCTGCAGCGTCAGGTGATTGGCGATATGCTGCGCGACTGGGATAAACGCTACCCGGGACGTATCGAGACCATGTTCAGCGCCATGCAGAACGTGGTGCCGTCGCACCTGAGCGATATTAATCTGTTTGATTTTAAAGGAATCAAGCACGGTTCTGCCGTCGTGGACGGTGGCGATCTGGCGTTTGACCGTGAAGATATCCCGATGCAGCCTGCGGGCTGGCAGCCGGAAGAAGACGACACTCAGCTGGATGAAATGCGTCTGAACGTAGTTGAAGTGAAGTAACTATCAGGCGTCTCAGAGGTCACTCTGAGACGCTTTCCCGCCCGCTTATTTCAGCAGACGCACTTTACAGCTTTTGCCTTTAATCTTGCCGTCCTGCAGCTGTTTCCACGCTTTTTTCGCCACCGACTGACGCACCGCCACATACACGTGCGCCGGATGTACGGCAATTTTGCCGATATCCGCACCGTCCAGCCCAATATCACCGGTCAGTGCACCCAGCACGTCGCCGGGACGCATTTTGGCTTTTTTACCGCCGTCGATACACAGGGTTACCATCTCCGCGGCCAGCGGCACAATGCCAACGTTGGCAGGCGCCTCTACCCAATTGAGTTTGATCTGCAGCATTTCAGCCAGAATGTTGGCACGCTGCGCCTCTTCCGGAGCACAGAAGCTGATCGCCAGACCGCTGTTGCCCGCACGCGCGGTACGCCCGATGCGGTGCACGTGAACCTCCGGATCCCAGGCCAGCTCGAAGTTAACCACCAGTTCCAGCGATTTGATGTCCAGGCCGCGGGCCGCAACATCAGTGGCAACCAGCACGCGGGCGCTGCCGTTGGCAAAACGCACCAGGGTCTGGTCACGATCGCGCTGCTCCAGATCGCCATGCAGGGACAGTACGCTCTGACCGGCTTCCGTCAGGGCATCGCATACCGCCTGGCAATCTTTCTTGGTATTACAGAACACCACGCAGGAGGCGGGCTGGTGCAGGCTGAGTAATTTTTGCAGCAGCGGGATTTTTCCGCGCTGGGTGGTATCAAAAAATTGCTGCTCAATCGCGGGCAGTGCATCCACGGAGTCGATTTCAATCGCCAGTGGATTTTGCTGCACACGCCCGCTGATGGCGGCAATCGCCTCCGGCCAGGTCGCGGAGAAGAGCAAGGTTTGACGTGATGGAGGGGCAAAACGGGTCACTTCATCGATGGCGTCGCTAAAGCCCATATCCAGCATGCGGTCCGCTTCGTCCAGCACCAGTGTCTGCAGCGCATCAAGCGACACCGTACCCTTCTGCAGGTGGTCGAGCAAACGGCCCGGCGTGGCGACAATAATGTGCGGCGCGTGCTGGAGTGAATCACGCTGTGCGCCAAACGGTTGTCCGCCGCACAGGGTTAAAATTTTGGTATTTGGCAGGAAACGCGCCAGACGGCGTAACTCTCCCGCTACCTGTTCGGCCAGCTCGCGCGTCGGACACAGCACCAGCGACTGCGTCTGATACAGGGTGGCATCAATCTGCTGTAGCAGCCCAAGACCAAATGCCGCCGTTTTACCACTGCCGGTTTTTGCCTGCACACGGACGTCGCGTCCTTCAAGGATCGCAGGCAGTGCGGCGGCTTGCACAGGGGTCATCGTCAGGTAACCCAACTCGTTAAGGTTATCGAGTTGGGCGGCAGGCAGTACATTCAGCGTTGAAAAAGCAGTCACAGTTATTCTCGCGGTAAAAGGCTCACAGTCAGCAGGCGCGTATCCTCGCAGATCTCCGCCTCTGATGCGACATTTTAATCGGGACTTCGTCGGGCGGCGGATCGGGCATCGGCTGTGGACGCGGAGCCGGTTCAGGAATGGGCATCGGGTCGGTCGGGACCGGATCCGATTGCCGCGTGTGTTGCAGCAGCAGTGATAATAACATCGACATATTCCCCTCCAGACAATCTGGGTTGACTCTTTTAGGGTAGTCGCTGCTGAGTCGCAGGCAAAAAAAAGCCGACTTATTTAAGTCGGCGTCGTACGAATCAATTTTGCTATGCAGTAATTCAAAAAAGGAAGTAAGACAATATGGAGCGCAACGCCCATCGCTTGACGTTGCATTCACCTGCGGGAGTGATAGTGCACCTTGTGGGTAAACGGTTTATTGACTTCGCTCAATTAAAATGGCGTTTTAAGATATTCAGAAAGTCCTAAGCGTATAAATTTACAACCATTTACTGCGATGCAACCACCACGCAACACCCCCAATCAAAACCACTAACATGATACAAAACAGCGAGAAGCCAAAGCGGAACTCTCCACCGGGGATGCCCCCAAGATTCACGCCGAACAGGCCGGTTAAGAAGGTACTGGGTAAAAAGACCATCGCCATCAGCGACATGGTATAGGTGCGCCGGGAGAGCGATTCTTGCATCACCTGCGCGATTTCATCGGTGAGAACCGCCGTGCGGGCAATACTGGCGTCAATCTCATCAAGACCTCGCCCCAGCCTGTCGGCGATATCCTGCATCAGGCGGCGCTGATCGTCACTCATCCAGCTGAGCCGCTCGCTGGCCAGGCGGGCATAGACATCGCGCTGGGGGGCCATATAGCGACGCATCACGATCAGCTGTTTGCGCAGCAGCGCCAGGAATCCGCGAGGCGGGATAACCTGATCGATCAGGTTATCTTCCAGGTCAATGATCTTATCGTGCAGTTCTTCGATAAATTCGCTGGCGTGATCGGTCAGCGCATCACAGACATCCACCAGCCAGCCACCGCAATCCTGCGGACCGCTGCCCTCTCTTAAATCGCCGACCACATCATCAAGCGCCAGCACTTTGCGCTGACGGGTGGAGACAATCAGGCGCTCATCCATATAGAGGCGCATCGCCACCAGTTGATCCGGCCTTTCATCGGTGCTGCCATTTATACAGCGCAGAGTGATTAAGGTGCCTTCGCCCATCCGGGTGACCCGGGGGCGCAGACTTTCCCCGGCCAGCGCGTCGCGCACGTTATTAGGTAACAGCGGCGTGGTAGCCAGCCAGTGTGCGCTCTCCGGGTGGGTATAATTAAGATGCAGCCAGCAGGGATGCTGCTGATCGATAATATCGTCGTTTGTCAGCGGTCTGGCTCCGCCTTTGCCATCGAATAACCACGCAAAAACCGCGTCAGGAACGTTAACTTCCGATCCTTTTATGCCTTCCACAGCGCCTCCACCATTCGCAAATCATTGTTGTCAGTCTAGCTACCCTGAGACGTTAATCAACAATTTACCCCGGCATCGCGCTGAATTCGTTCATAAAAGAGAGTAATCCGGAATCTGCAGAGACAAAAAAGCCTGGCGAACCAGGCTGTTTTATCAGAAGACGTGTTCCGCTCGCGTTTGATAACTCAACGGCTGGGCGGCGCCTCCCGGTTCCAGATGGAAGTTGCGGGTGCGGGTCTGGAGTTCGACGACCTGGCTTTTCAGCACCGCTGACGACCCGGAAAGCTCTTCCACCATCACCACGTTGCTCTGGGTAATCTGCTCCAGATCGTTCAGCGCCACGGTGATTTGCGCAATGCCCTTCTCCTGCTCGTGCGTTGAGGTGGAGATTTCGTCCATCAGCTTGCTGACCTGCCCGGAACCGTTGACGATCTCATGCATATTTTTCTCAGCTTCTGCCACCACCGTCGCCCCCTGGCTGACGTTGCTGCTGGTGACGTCGATCAGGGATTTGATGTTTTTGGCCGCTTCCGCGCTGCGGTGCGCCAGGCTGCGCACTTCGCCCGCAACAACCGAGAAGCCTTTACCGTGATCGCCTGCGCGCGCTGCTTCAACGGCGGCATTCAGCGCCAGGATATTGGTCTGGAACGCGATGCCATCAATCAGGGAGATGATTTCGGTCATCTGTTGGGCACATTCGGTAATCGAGTGCATGTTGTTGGCCACCTGTCCCATCAACGCGCCCCCTTTTTTCGCCTGCTGGGTAGCCAGATTCGCCCGTTCGTTGGCAAGTCGGGTGTTGTCGGCGGTATTTTTGGTGGTGGCCGCCATCTGTTCCATGCTGGCGGAGGTCTGGATCAGGGAGGCTGACTGCAATTCCGTCTTGGCCGACAGCGCCGTGCTGCGGGCAGCAAGTTGTTCAGAAAGGGTCATCGCCGTCTGGGACGACGAACGGATCTCGCGCACCAGGGTCGCAAGGTTGTCCGACAGCGTGTTGATACCGGGGATCAGCCTGCCCGCACAGTTGTTTCCGAATTCAGGAATGGTGACGCCCAGATTGCCGGAGACCACCTCTTCAATACTTTTTTTCACCGTATTGATCGGCCGCACCAGATATTGAGTCATGTAAAACTGCAGGAAAAGAAAGGCAACGACAAAAATAACATTAAGTGCAATTAACAGTGATGTTCGCTGTGCTAAAAAGAGAACCAGACCTTCGATTAATAAAAACACAACCACCAGATAACTCAGAATAAAAGTCCTTACGCTAATGTTTCTAAGCATAATAGATCCTGCAACACGCTTTCTTAGTAGGTATAAAACTTATAGCACCCGGAATTTATTTTTTCACCTTCATTTCGTATAGGTATTTTCTTTGCGGTTAAGCGCGAAGAGTTTGCCTTAAGGTGGGATTTAACTCCGCGATAGCGAAAACCATCATCATGAGATACTGCTTAACGCTATTTACTGAATGCAACCGGGTAAATATCGATTAAGACACTCATTAATTAATCTTAACTTAAGCGGTAGACGGCATCCTGCTCCTGATTATTAAGTGTGGCTAAACCCTATAATATTGAATATATTCTTGGCGTTCCACGTAAAAAACACTTAATGTTTTCTCGGAATTAATCCGATAAAGCCTGAAATAAAGAATAGCGTTTTACGGCGTGGTCCCTGGCGGGCGCCTGTCTATCTCTCTGAATGTTAAGCGTGAGAATGCTGATGATGTACATTTCCTGGGACCCTGTTCTGATAGGAATTTCGTATCTGGTGGCCTTTATTGCCTCTTTTGTCGCGCTGGACAGCGCCGGCAAAGTACTGCTCGCCGGGAAATATACGTCCCTGTTCTGGCGTTTCGCCGGCGGGATTACCCTGGGGGTGGGGATCTGGTCAATGCATTTTATCGGCATGCTGGCGATGCGCATGCCGGTGATGATGAGCTACGACCTTGGGCTGACCCTGTTCTCATTTGCCATCTCGCTGGTCGCCACCACGCTTGCCATTAATATTGCCGTGTCAGGTAGTTCGCTGTCGGTTGCGCGCCTGTTACTGGCGACCGCGATCCTCAGTACAGGGGTGGTATCGATGCATTACGTCGGTATGTCCGCCCTGATGAGCCACAGCGATATCCACTGGAACCCCGCCATTGTTCTGCTTTCAGTTTTTATTTCGATCGTCGCCTCGGGTGTCGGTCTGTGGCTGGCCTTTCATCTGCGGCAAAATCATAAAGGTGCGGTGATGAACCGGATTGTTGCCGCGCTGGTGATGGGAGAGGCGGTCTGCGCCATGCACTATACCGGCATGGCGGCGGCTAACTTTCATTCGGGTCAGCACGCGATAGCCGGGGGCGTTAGCGAAGCGGGGCTGTCGATTTGGGTCTCTGCCACCACTCTTGTGTTGCTCGGCATTATGCTGGTCATTTCCCTCGTCGATTCGCACACCCGCACCCACCGGCTGACCGAGAACCTGCGCCAGCTGAATAACCAGCTAGAGATCCAGGCGCGCTATGACGCCCTGACTGGCCTTGCCAATCGCCATCAGATGGACTCTCTGCTGCAGGATGGATTGCGTCAGGCCAGGGACGCGGGCAGCATGTACGCGCTTATCTTCCTCGATCTCGATCGCTTTAAGGCCGTGAATGACACCTGGGGACATTTTGTCGGGGACGAGCTGCTGATTAACGTCGTCCAGCGTATCAACGCCCACTTAACGCCTGAGATGACCCTCGCCCGGATGGGTGGCGACGAGTTTGCAGTGCTGGGTCCCAACAGCAGCACTGCCCAGGTCACTGAATTATGCACTGCCCTGGTCAGCGACATTGAGCACCCCTTTTACCTCTGCGGGCATACGCTGAATATCTCCCTGAGCGCGGGGGTCAGCTTCTATCCTGACCACGGACAGACGCTGCACGAGCTTAAGCTGAAAGCCGATACCGCGATGTATAACGTCAAAAATGATGGACGTAACGGCTGGGCCATTTACCACGTGGGGATGTCGCAGGCGCTCTCCGCCACGCCGGGACTGCTGCAGGATCTCTTCCTGGCGCTGGCACGCAGCCAGTTTGAAGTCTGGTATCAGCCCAAGTATTGCGCCCAGCGCAACGATAGCGCCACCCGGAACAGGGTATTTTACTGCCCGCCGCCTTTTTACCGGCGCTGGAAAAAACCGGTCTGATTATGCCAGTAGGCAACTGGGTGATTAACGAGGCCTGCCGCCAGCTGCAGATTTGGGATCAGGCCGGGCATTCCTGGACACTGGCGATCAATTTATCGCCCATCCAGTTTGAACAGCCCGATATATTCTTCGTGGTGACGGAAGCCTTACGAAAATACTCTCTGTCACCCACACGCCTGATCGTTGAAGTGACCGAAAGCTCCGCCCTTAAAAACCTCGACCGTAGCGTCCAGCTGCTCGATGAATTCAGCAAAGTGGGGATCACCGTTTCTATTGATGATTTCGACACTGGCTATTCAAACATGTTGATGTTAAATACGCTGCCGGCAAAAGAGTTAAAGATTGATAAAAGTTTTATTAAAAATATGAGTCACAGTGAAACCAGCGCCAAAGTCGTAGCGACCATCATCAACGTTGCCCGTAGTATGAATATGAATGTGGTAGCGGAAGGTATTGAAACACAAGAACAGCTGGCGCTATTAACCACTCTCGGCTGCAGCTACTTACAGGGCTTTTTATTTTCTCACCCGCTCCCCGCCGACCGAATTCACGTATTAACCGATCAAAAAACCGCAGAAAATAAAACTATTCCAGCTGGTAAAATTAATACGAATTTCCCGGCAATCTCACAAAAAAATCCTGCCTGAACGCATGAAGTAGAGTATGTTTCAGAGAAACCCACGCGAGCCTGAGCCGACGTGGACCTCTGGCACTTACACTGTGCCGATAAAAGGGATCGACATATGCCAGCAGGGTTTGATGCGCTGAATGTTCTTAACACGCCCGTCTGGCTGGTCGCGCCGGTCACGGAATATCTGCTGTTCGCCAATTCTGCAGCCAAAGAGATAATGCATGACGCGACGCTGGATACCCTGCGTAAAGGCCCCAACTCTGCTCATGCCCAAAATGCCCTGTCGATGTACGTTCCGGACTTAAAAATAAAGCAGGATATCGTCGAGATCTGGACGGTAGGGCCCCACAATCAGCAGTTCAGTCTCACCTGTCGCCTCTCCCTTGCCACCTTTGAGGGGGTCGGCGAGGTGATCGTCTTCGAAGGGATTGCTCGCCAGCCGCCTGGCGGCCTGAAAGCCACGCGGTCCGCCACCTACCAGCGTAAGAAGCAGGGTTTTTACGCCCGGTTTTTCCTGACCAACAGCGCACCGATGCTGCTAATCGACCCCTCCCGCGACGGGCAGATTGTGGATGCTAACCTCGCCGCGCTCAATTTTTACGGCTATACCCACGATGCGATGTGCAGCAAGCACACCTGGGAAATAAACACCCTGGGCCGCAATATCCTGCCGGTAATGGCCGAAATCGCCCGTCTGCCAGGTGGCCATAAGCCGCTCAATTTTGTCCATCGCCTCGCTGATGGCAGTACCCGCCACGTGCAGACCTACGCCGGGCCCATTGAGATTTACGGCGACAAGCTGATGCTGTGCATCATTCACGATATCACCGAACAAAAAAGGCTCGAGCAGGAGCTGGAGCACGCCGCCCAGCACGATTCATTAACCGGCCTGCTCAATCGCCGCCAGTTTTATCACCTCACCGATCAAACCTCGCCATCCCAGCTGCCTGTGCAGCAGGAGTTCAGCCTGCTGCTGGTCGATACCGATCATTTCAAGCGCATCAACGATATGTTTGGCCACCAGAAAGGCGATGAGGTGTTGATCGCCCTCTCGCGGATGCTGGAAAGCGCCTGTCGAAAAGATGACTACGTGTTCCGCTGGGGTGGTGAGGAGTTTGTGCTGCTACTGCCCCGCACCTCGCTGGAGGCGGCCATGCAGGTAGCAGAAACCGTGCGTGCAGCAGTCGCACACATTGCACTCCCGGGCCTGCCGCGTTTTACCGTCAGTATTGGCGTTGCGCGACATAATCCGGATGAAAATATCGACGCGCTGTTTAAGCGGGTAGATGATGCGCTGTATCGCGCAAAAAACGATGGGCGGAACAGAGTGCTGGCCGCGTAATAACACCCTTTGTATGTTACGTATTATTCCTTGAGGAGTGGTTTAGATGAGCAAAAAGATTCTGATGCTGGTCGGGGATTATGCCGAAGATTACGAAACCATGGTGCCTTTTCAGGCGCTACAAATGATTGGCCATCATGTTGACGCAGTCTGTCCGGATAAAGCCAAGGGCGATTTCATCCAGACTGCGATCCATGATTTTGACGGTGCCCAGACCTACAGCGAAAAACCCGGCCACCGCTTTGTTCTCAACGCCGATTTTGCCGAAGCGAAAGAGCAGGATTATGACGCCCTCTTAATCCCCGGTGGACGCGCCCCAGAATATCTGCGCTTAAATGAGGATGTAATCAAACTGGTACAGGCCTTTGATAAAGCGGGTAAACCGATTGCCGCCGTGTGCCACGGCCCGCAGCTTTTGGCCGCCGCAGGCATCCTGAAAGGCCGCACCTGCAGCGCCTACCCGGCCTGCGCGCCAGAGGTACGACTCAGCGGTGGACACTATGCCGACATTGGTATCGATCAGGCGCACGTTGACGGTAATCTGGTCACCGCGCCCGCCTGGCCTGCCCATCCCCAATGGCTGGCGAAATTTGCCGAAGTGCTGCAGCAGTAAATCGGGCATAAAAAAAGCGCCAGGCCTCGCAACGGAGGCTGGCGCTTTTTTTGCGTTAACGGTTAGTGCTTCTCGATATAAATAGTGCGGCTGTACGCCACGTCTTCCGGGTTATTAATAGGATAACCCTTCACCCAGGGTTTGATTAAACGCCCGTTGGTGTACTGGTAGATTGGTGCGATCGGCGCTTTTTCGGCGAGAATTTTTTCCGCCATGTTGTAATCCGTATTGCGGGCTTTCACCGTCGTCTCCAGCGCCGCCTGGCTAATCACCTTGTCATACGCCGGATCGTTGAAGCGGGAAATGTTGCCGGTGTGGGTAGAGGTCAGCAACGACAGGAACGTTGACGGCTCGTTGTAATCCCCGACCCACGAGGCGCGGATCACATCGAAATTGCCGGTATTGCGGCTGTCGATATAGGTTTTCCACTCCTGATTTTGCAGCTTCACCTCTACGCCGAGATTTTTCTTCCACATCGATGCGACCGCAATGGCGATCTTCTGGTGGTTTTCCGAGGTGTTGTACAGCAGGGTCAGCTTCAGCGGTTTCTGCGCATTGTAGCCCGCCGCCTGCAGCAGGGTTTTGGCCTGTGCATTCATCTCTTCCTGGCTCATCTGCTCGAATGGCGACGGCTCCGGGGTAAAACCGGCGGTTACGTCAGGGGTAAAGTGCCATGCAGGCTTCTCGCCGGTACCCAGCACTTTATCTGCCATGATCCGCCGATCGATGGTCATGCTCAGCGCCAGACGTACCCTGGCATCCGCAGTCGGGCCTTTCTGGGTGTTAAACGCGTAGTAGTAGGTTCCCAGCTGCGGCGGGGTATAGACCTGGCCCGGAATGTCTTTCAGCAGCTTCTGGTACAGGTTTTTCGGGAAGGATTCGGTAATGTCGATCCCGTCCGCGAGATAGCGTTTAGTGGCAGAGGACTCCTGGTTAATTGGCACAAAGGTGACGGTCTGTAGCACGGTTTTGGCGTTATCCCAGTAGTGGCCGTTGCGCTCAACCACCAGCTTCTCATTCACCACCCGCTCCTTCAGGGTATAGGCGCCATTACCCACCAGCGCGCCAGGGCGGGTCCACTCGAGGCCGCTCTCGACGTTGGCTTTTTGCACCGGATAGAAAGCAAAGCTCGCGGTCAGGTTCGCAAACCACGGCAGCGGTTTATCAAGCTGGATGCGCAGCGTGCGGCTGTCGACCGCCGTTACCCCGAGTTTATCCGGCGTGGCTTTGCCATCGATAATCGCCTGGGCGTTGGTGATGCCCGCCAGCGCGGCGAACCAGGCGAAAGGCGACGTGGTTTTAGGATCAACCAGACGCTGCCAGCTGTAGACAAAATCTTGTGCCGTCACCGGGGTGCCGTCCGACCACTGGGCATTGTCGCGCAGGGTAAAGGTCCAGACCCGGTTATCGTTGCTCTGCCAGCGGGTGGCGACGCCGGGCATTAGTTCACCCTTTTCGTTCTGATTCACCAGACCTTCGAACAGATCGCGGATCACCTGAATTTCGGGCAGGCCCACTGCTTTCGCGGGATCGAGGGAAGCGGGTTCATCTTTAATATGGCGCACCAACTCCTGCTTTTGCGCCAGTTCCGTTCCGGCAGGAACGTCAGCCGCAAAGGCGGAAGAAGAGAGGCCGCAGAGCCACAAGGCAGAACAAATCAGCGAAACCGGATGCTTCATGAGATCCCCTTTAAAAGGATGGGTAACGAGCAGAGGGTAATTATTTGTTTCAGAACAGGGTAATGCAAATATCTTCCGTCGAAAAGTTGATATATAGCGGATTTCGCTGCGGGCTTAAACTATTTGATTAACCGCGTGTTTTGCACAACACTGCGATTAAACTCTCTCTTTTTCAGGAACCTCTATGTCCTTTACCCGCCCACGAACGGAACGCGGCGCTTTTCCGCCGGGAACAGAACATTATGGCCGCTCGCTCCTTGGTGCGCCGCTAATCTGGTTCCCGGCGCCGCAGGCCGATCGCCACAGTGGCCTGATCATCGCGGGCACCCACGGCGACGAGAACTCATCGATTGTAACCCTCTCCTGCGCGCTGCGAACCCTGGCCCCGGAACAGCGGCGCCATCACGTGGTGCTGACCGTCAACCCGGACGGCTGCCAGCTGGGTTTACGTTCGAATGCGCGCGGGGTAGATTTAAATCGCAACTTCCCTGCGGCCAACTGGCGGGCCGGTGAAACGGTCTACCGCTGGAACAGTGCGGCACAGGATCGGGATGTGGTATTGCTGACGGGGGAAAAGCCCGGTTCAGAGCCGGAGACGCAGGCGCTGTGTCAGTTGATCCATAAGCTGCATCCAGCCTGGGTGGTGTCGTTTCACGATCCGCTGGCCTGTATTGAAGATCCCGCCCATAGCCCGTTGGGAAGCTGGCTGGCGGATGCGTTTTCGCTGCCGCTGGTCACCAGCGTCGGATACGAAACGCCGGGGTCGTTTGGCAGCTGGTGCGCCGATCTGAGCCTGCACTGCATTACCGCCGAGTTCCCGCCGATCTCGTCAGACGAGGCCAGCGAGAAGTACCTGAATGCAATGACCGGGCTGTTACGCTGGGAACATCAGAGATGAACCACGCCGGTGGTAAAGTGCAGCGCGGGGGAGACATCCACCGCCAGCCAGGTGGGGCCATCGAGATCGGCAAACATCACCTCGCCCGCCAGCGGTAAGGCAGCACTAATCGCCCGCGACGTGCAGAGCATGCAGCCGAGCATCAGGGAAAAACCGCCCCTGCGCGCCTCGGCGGCCAGCGCCAGCGCTTCGGTGATGCCGCCGGTTTTATCCAGCTTAATATTCACCATCTCGTAGCGCCCTTTCAGCGCGGGCAAACTCGCGCGAGAGTGGCAGCTCTCATCAGCACAGATCGGCAGCGGATGGATGAAATTCTCCAGCGCGGCGTCGTCCCCGGCCGGCAGGGGTTGCTCGAGCATGGCGACGTTCAGATCCGCCAGCAGCTGGCAGCGCGCCGCCAGCCCTTCGCCGTGCCAGGATTCGTTAGCATCGACAATCAGCGTGGCCTGCGGGACGGCATCCCGGATGGCTACCATCCGCTCGCTAATTAAATGATCGTCCAGCTTCACTTTCAGAAGCCGCGCTCCGGCGGCGTACAGCGCTTTGGCACTGGCCGCCATCTGCGCCGGTTCACCAATCACCACCGTCTGGGCGGTGACAACCGTCTGCGGCAGCGTCGCACCGGTCAGTGCGGCAAGCGTAACGCCCTGCTGGCGGGCGGCTAAATCCCACAGGGCGCTGTCAACAGCATTGCGCGCCGCACCGGGAGGCAGCAGATCCTGCAGCGCTTCCCGCGTCAGCCCGCGCTCCAGTTGGGGTGCCAGCGACATCACCTGGGCCATCACCGAGGCGATACTCTCCCCGTAGCGAGGATACGGCGTGCATTCGCCAACCCCTTTCACTCCCTCTTCTTCGATCTCGACCACCACCACGCAGGCTTCGCTCCGGGTTCCCCGGGAGATGACAAACGGCGTATGCAATGGCCAGGCTTCTTCGTAAACCTTGACGGTCCTCATCTCTCACTCCTGTAGGGCGACTTCGTGTAAATAGCGTTTGCCGTGTTATCAGCTGATGACATACACTAGCGGCGACGTTAACTATATGTAAACAGGAAGATATCTATGTCACAACTCGTTCATTTCCAGGGCAACCCGGTTTCAGTTGCAGGATCCATTCCTCAGGCTGGTAGCAAAGCGCAGGCTTTTACTCTCGTAGCAAAAGATCTGTCTGACGTCGTGCTGAGCCAGTTTGCCGGCAAACGTAAAGTGCTGAACATTTTCCCAAGCATCGATACCGGCGTGTGTGCCGCTTCCGTGCGTAAATTCAACCAGCTGGCGACTGAAATGGACAACACTGTTGTGCTGTGCATCTCTGCCGACCTGCCGTTCGCTCAGTCCCGCTTCTGCGGTGCAGAAGGCCTGAGCAACGTTATCACCCTGTCCACCCTGCGTAGCCCTGAGTTCCTGCAGGACTATGGCGTCGGCATCGCTGAAGGCGCCCTGAAAGGCCTGGCTGCCCGTGCCGTGGTCGTGGTTGACGAAAACGACACCGTCGTCTTCAGCCACCTGGTGAATGAAATCACCACCGAGCCAGACTACACTGCCGCGCTGGAAGCACTGAAAGCGTAAGTGCATAAAGAAAGCCTCCTGAGACTGTACTGACCCCAAAAAGTTGGACAGATTAACCGAGGCATCAGAGAAAGAGTCCATTTAATACATGGGCTCTTTTTTGTTCTCTATAAAGCTAAATAATCAATTTCGCAGCCGTATTATCCATTCCACTGCATTCCTACTGCACGTGCATTCTTGTCTAGCCAATAACTCGTTCACCATCTTCTCTCATGAAGTATGTCTATTGAACTAAACGCATGCGTACCATTTAATTATTGCTCATAAAGTTCCGAACATAAGGTCCTTTCGCATTACTGAGGAAGTCTGAGGAACAATGTCCGCGGCTGAGTTTGTGATGGTTTGAAACCATGGTGAATGTAGAAATTTTTGGCTTCTTCTGTGAGCGCATGAACCATGATTGCACGTACTCCAATATTCTCGGCAACCCGATAGCAACGAAGCACTGCATCATGAAGTAAATCAGCGCCAAGCCCTTTTCCGCGCAATGAGAGATCGACAGCAAGGCGGGCAAGTATAATGACAGGGATGGGATCTGGCATGTTACGCCGAAGATTCCCTGTCGCTTCAGTATGATTGACGCTCCCGGTGGCCAGAGAGTAAAAGCCGGCTATTTGCTTCGTATCTTTCTTACATACCACAAACGTTCTGGCCGCTCCGAGAGCCTGGTTTTTAAGGCCTTTCTGCTTTAACCAGTCATCGAGCACAGTTTCACCGCTGACGAACTCAGCCACCTGATGAAAAGCGGACAGAGGTTCTGGTGCTGTTACATGTCCCACTGAGGTTTCCTTGCCAGCAGTTTTTCGATAATGGGATCATCTGCGACCGGTGCATCAAGCATGTCGATGAACTCCGCATATTGCTCATCGTTAAAGTTAAATACCCGGCGATCGAGGATCACATTCTCGGCAGCCTGACAGGCCATTTCAAGAATGAAATCTGTACGTGACTTGTGGAGAATTTCCGCAGCCGCATCTATGAGCGCCCGCTGCGATTCCTTAGCTCTAAGGTTAAGTTGAACATCTGATTTCATAAGACACCCCTGTATAGCGTTTGCTTTACAAGAATAGCACAACGACCGCGTATAGCAAATGCTATACAGTAAGTTATCTTTTTTAATAGTTTTGAATACTGATGTCCGCTGTGTGCCAGAAGCGGACACTGAATTTTCAGCGGCCTTTCTCGTTCACCGTCATGGTAAACACGGCCACGCCAGCGTCGTTATTCATGTAGGCATGCGGCGCATCCGTTCTTGCAACGGCTGCACTTCCCTGGTTAATCACGTAAGTAGTGTCGCCGACGACGAGTGTCAGGATCCCTTTTGCGACATGGAGCAGTTCGCTGGTGCCTTCTGGATGACCGGGAGATTCAAAGGTTTCCCCTGGGTAAAGCGTCCACTCCCAAAGTTCGACCATGTCCGGTCCGCTGGTACCGGCCAGCAATCGCGCACTGCCACCCTTTTCTCCTTTCCAGAGCACCGGGATATCACGTGAATCAATAAGATGAACGGCGGGCTTACCGGCGACATTAACAAAATCGGCCACCGATACGTTCATAGCAGACGCCAGGCGGCAGAGTAGTGCAATGCTGGGGTTAGCCCTACATCCTTCTATCTCTACCAGCATTCCCTTACTAACGCCTGAACGGCGGGAAAGCTCATCAAGCGACATTTTTTTCTGGCTGCGGTAGAGCTTTACGTGCGCGGAAACGGCCTCGTTTACCCTGGCTGCATCGGCGTCGGTCGTTATGTTGACTTTTTTGGTCATCGGTCATTATCATGTAATAAATCAGTCATTACAGGATTATCATATGCCAGCCGTGTCACCGTCAATCAGCTCCGAAATTTACCGCATCGCACCAGGATTTCGTGCACTTAGTATCAGCGTGGAAGCTACACCCGTGGCTGATGAACGGGTTGGAGAAGTCGCGCTGCGGGAAGCCTGCGAGTCAGTTCAGGGAGGGCAGCCTGCCTGGGCAGAGGCGCACCTGAACGCATGGGCGGAGGTATTTCGCGCCTTTGGGGCAAAACCAAAACGAACACCCTGTTCAGCGGAAGCTTTGCGCAAGCGGGTTCTTAAAGATGGCACGATGGCCTCTCTCGATCCGGTGGTCGATCTGTATAACGCCGTCAGCATCCGATATGCCGTTCCGGTTGGCGGAGAAAACGTTGCGGCATACACAGGAAGGCCACGGCTGGTTGTTGCAGAAGGTACAGAAATCTTTGACACCATGAAGGACGGCCAGCCGGGAAGCGAGTCACCGGACGCGGGTGAAGTTATCTGGCGTGATGATACTGGCGTAACTTGCCGCCGGTGGAACTGGCGACAGGGCATTCGGACACGCCTGAGCGTGGCAGATAGCAGAATGTGGTTCATCCTTGAGAGTCTGCCGCAAATGCCGATGGAAGATCTGCATGCTGCCGGCAGGATGCTGACTGATGGCCTGGAAAAAATGATGCCGGGTGCGCGTTGTCATACTGTTCTCATCAGCGAGCAGCTCTGAAATCGCCAGAACTGATTTGCGTGCCTGACTGGTTTATGAAGTCTGTCTGACTCCGCAAGTTGGGAATAGAATTCATGTAGTTAAAGGGTAACAGGAGAGCGCTAAGGTGCTCTTTTCCATTTGCACGCTCCAACTTTGTTCACCATTTCAGATTACAAGTCACGACGTCCGCTTTTCGCTCACAGCTGACCTTCTGAACGACACGTCCGCTCCGTGCCTGAGCGGACGTTGTTGCCTCAATGTACTTTAGCTACTCTTATGCTAATAATTTGACGGAAAAGAAGGGGCATTCATGCGG
>Ga0160461_1000103_pt1 | contig 108500 bp, 95 predicted proteins | sample HID1975I_E6MG_FD_108266 | JGI IMG/M metagenome (GOLD analysis project Ga0160461, IMG submission 108266) | Enriched soil microbial communities from UW Madison campus, WI, USA - HID1975I_E6 MG | ecosystem: Environmental > Terrestrial > Soil > Unclassified | place: USA: Madison, Wisconsin...
CTCGACGAGATCGAGAAGGCGCACCCGGACATCTTCAACGTGCTGCTGCAGGTCATGGACCACGGCACGCTGACGGACAACAACGGACGCAAGGCCGACTTCCGCAACGTCATCATCATCATGACGACGAACGCGGGTGCCGAGACCATGAACAAGGCCACCATCGGCTTCACCAACCCGCGCCAGGCGGGTGACGAGATGGCCGACATCAAGCGCCTGTTCACGCCCGAGTTCCGCAACCGTCTGGACGCGACCGTGAGCTTCAAGCCGCTGGACGAGCAGATCATCCTGCGCGTGGTGGACAAGTTCCTGCTGCAGCTCGAGACGCAACTGGCCGAAAAGAAGGTCGAGGTCACGTTCACCGACAAGCTGCGCAAGCACTTGGCCAAGAAGGGCTTCGATCCGCTGATGGGTGCGCGCCCGATGCAGCGCCTGATCCAGGACACGATCCGCCGCGCCCTGGCCGACGAGCTGCTGTTCGGACGCCTGACCGAGGGTGGACGGCTCGAAGTCGACCTGGACGACAAGGACGAGGTCGTGCTCGACATCACGCCGCTGCCCAAGAAGGAAGGCAAGTCCCGGCCCGAGGCCGAGGAAGCCGCCGCGGGCTGAGCGACCCGCCAGCCGCCGCCGGTTCGCCCGACGGGCGGCCGGGCATCATCAAAAGGCCGGTAGCATCGCCACCGGCCTTTTTCTTTGCCCGCGCGCTGGCCAGCGCACCGCGACGCCGACGTTAGCCGCCTTGAACCTGCACGACATACACGCCTTCACGAGTCTCTACTGGAAGACCGCGCTGTCCGTCGGCTGGAGCGCCTACATCGCCGTGCTCGTGATCTGGATCGTGATGCAGCGGCGCGCGCCGGTGTCCACGCTGAGCTGGATCCTGTCGCTGGCGCTCCTGCCCATTGCCGGGTTTTTCATCTACTACTTCCTGGGCCCGCAGCGGCTGGTCAAGCAGCGTCTGAGGCGGCTGCGCAGCCGGGCCAGTGCGCACGCACCGGCGGATGTGGCGCGCCTGCGCGAGGCTGCGGCACAGGCGCCGCCGGCGCTGCGCCAGCTGGCGGCCCTGGGCAGCGGGGCCTGTGGCCTGCCGGTCTCGAGCGCCACCGCAATCGAACTGCTGGTCGGCGGGGCGCAGACCTTCGATGCGATCTTCGAGGCGATCCGGCAGGCGCGTCACCACGTGCATCTGGAGTACTACATCGTCGAGCCAGATCTCATTGGCACGCAGCTGCGGGATCTGCTGGCCGAGCGCGCCCGCGCTGGCGTGGCGGTTCGGCTGCTGATCGATTCGCTGGGCTCCAAGCGAGTTGGCAAATCCTTTCTCGCACCGCTGCGCGAGGCCGGCGTCGAGATCGCGCTGTTCCACGAGACGCGCATCGGCCGGCGCATGCGTCCGGTCATCAACTACCGCACGCACCGCAAGATCGTGGTGTGCGACGGCCACGTCGGCTTCACCGGCGGCGTGAACATCACCGACGAGGAGGACCTGCGCACACGCGGCGACGCCTATCACGACGTGCACCTGAAGCTCGAGGGCGGCGTGGTGCGCTGGCTGCAGACGACATTCCTGGAGGACTGGACGTATGCCACCGGCGATCTGGCGCCGGACATCGACCACGACCTGCCGCACCTGATGCCGCGGGTGGAGGCCGGCGACATCGCGGTGCAGATCGTCACCAGCGGTCCCGACAGTCCACAGGAGGCCATCCACCGCATGCACGTGGCGGCGATCCATGCCGCGACCACGCGCGCCTGGCTCACCACGCCATATTTCGTGCCGGGTGAGCCGGCCTTGATGGCTCTGACCAGCGCGGCCTTGCGTGGCGTTGACGTGCGCCTGCTGGTGCCGCGCCGCAGCGATTCGCTGGTGGTGAGCGCCGCGGCACGCTCGTACTTCGACGAACTGCAGGCCGCCGGCGTGAAGGTGTGGGAGTACGAGGCGCGCATGCTGCATTCCAAGACCCTGGTGGTCGACGACGACTGCGCCATGATCGGCACCGCCAACTTCGACAATCGAAGCTTCAGGCTCAACTTCGAGGTGATGGCGGTGGTCTACGGGCCGGCGCTGGCATCCCCGCTGGGTGCTCAGTTCGAGACCGACCTGCACAACGCCGCACTGGTGCGTGCGCTGCGCAAGCGGCCCTTCTGGCAACGGCTGGGCGATTCGCTGGCGCGGCTTTTCTCCCCACTGCTTTGAGCACGCTGGCACGGGCGTGGCGCTTGCCGCGCGCCCGCGCTCGCGGCCGGCGGCGCGCATGCGGCTATGCTCGGCGGAGCATTGCGCCATCCCGCGCCGCGCGGCAAGCCGCCGGTGTTCCCGACCTATCCAACTCGCATGCCCGCCCAAACCTTCTTCTGGCACGACTACGAAACCTTCGGCGTGGTGCCGCGCCGCGACCGCCCAGCCCAGTTTGCCGGCATCCGCACCGATGCCGAGCTCAACGAGATCGGCGAGCCGCTGATGCTCTATTGCCGCCCGGCGCCCGACTACCTGCCCGATCCCGGCTCGTGCCTGCTCACCGGCATCACGCCGCAGACCTGCCTGGAGCGCGGCGTGCCCGAGAATGAATTCGCCGCGCGCATCGAGCGCGAACTCGCGCAACCGGGCACCATCGGCGTGGGCTACAACACGATCCGCTTCGACGACGAGGTGACGCGCTTCCTTTTCTGGCGCAATCTCATCGACCCGTATTCGCGCGAATGGCGCAACGACTGTGGCCGCTGGGACCTGCTGGACGTCGTGCGGCTGACGCACGCCCTGCGCCCGGAAGGCATCGAGTGGCCCGTGCGCGAGGACGGCAGCACCAGCTTCAAGCTCGAGGAGCTCACCCGCGCCAACGGGCTCGTGCACGAGGCCGCCCACGATGCCCTGTCGGACGTGCGCGCCACGATTGCCCTGGCGCGCCTGATCCGGCAGCGCCAGCCGCGCCTGTTCGATTTCGCCCTGGCGCTGCGCCGCAAGGATCGGGTCGCCTCCGAGCTGGGGCTGCCCACGTCGCCCGGCAGCGCGAAGCCGTTCCTGCACGTCTCGGGCATGTTCCCGGCCGAGCGCGGCTGCCTGGCGGTGATGTGGCCGCTGGCCAGCCACCCGACCAATCGCAACGAACTGCTGGCCTGGGACCTGACCCACGACCCGGCCGAACTGCCCATGCTGGACGTCGACACGATCCGCCAGCGCCTGTTCACCCGCACGGCCGACCTGCCCGAAGGCGTGCTGCGGCTGCCCATCAAGAGCATCCACCTGAACAAGTCGCCGATGGTCGTGGGCAATCTGCGCACACTCACGCCGGCGATGGCCGAGCGCTGGAAGCTTGACCTGCCGCAGGCCCTGCGCCATGCCGAACGCGCGGCCGGCCTGCCGGACATGAGCGCCATCTGGCCCGCCGTGTTCGAGCGGCCGCGCCAGCCGGCGACGGATGTCGACGAGGACCTGTACGGCGGCTTCGTCGGCGACGCCGACCGGCGGCGACTCGAGCAGCTGCGTGCGCTGTCGCCTGCGGAGCTGGCGGCGGCGCGTACCGGCTTCGACGATGGCCGCCTGGAGGAACTGCTGTTTCGCTATCGCGCGCGCAACTTCCCGGACACGCTTGCGCCTGAGGATGCCGAGCGTTGGGAGGCGCATCGCGCCGCCCGACTGCTCGAAGGCGAGGGCGGGGCCCGCAACGTCGATGCGTACTTCGCGCAGATCGACGAACTGGCCGAGCAGGCCGAGGGCGATGAGCGCGCCGAGGGCATTCTTTCGCAGCTCTACGACTACGCCGAAGCCATCGCCCCGACGATGTAGCCGCGTCGACCGCGGCGCGCTACTCGCTCAGCCTGCGTGGAACTTCACGACCAGCGGCACGATGAGCAGGGCCACGATGTTGATGATCTTGATCAGCGGATTGACCGCTGGGCCGGCCGTGTCCTTGTAGGGGTCGCCCACCGTGTCGCCCGTGACGGCGGCCTTGTGTGCTTCGCTGCCCTTGCCGCCGAAATGGCCGTCCTCGATGTACTTCTTGGCATTGTCCCAGGCGCCGCCGCCGGTACACATCGAGATGGCCACGAACAGGCCGGTGACGATGGTGCCCATCAAGAGTCCGCCCAGCGCCTTCGGTCCGAGCGCCAGGCCGACGACGATCGGCACCAGCACCGGCAGCAGCGACGGGATCATCATCTCCTTGATGGCGGCGCCGGTCAGCATGCTCACCGCGCGGCCGTATTCCGGCTTGGCTGTGCCCTCCATGATGCCGGGGATCTCGCGGAACTGGCGGCGCACTTCCTCCACCACCGAACCGGCGGCGCGGCCGACCGCCTCCATTGCCATGGCGCCGAACAGGTAAGGAATGAGCCCGCCGATGAACAGGCCTACGATCACCATCGGATCGGACAGGTTGAAGTCCAGCGACTGGCCGTAGCTTTCCAGCTTGTGGGTGTAGTCGGCGAACAGCACCAGCGCGGCCAAGCCGGCCGAACCGATGGCATAGCCCTTGGTCACCGCCTTGGTGGTGTTGCCCACGGCGTCCAGCGGGTCGGTGATGTCGCGCACCGAGGCGGGCAGTTCGCTCATCTCGGCAATGCCGCCTGCGTTGTCGGTGATCGGGCCATAGGCGTCCAGCGCCACTACGATGCCGGCCATGCTCAACATGGACGTGGCCGCCACGGCGATGCCGTACAGCCCGGCGAGCGTGTACGAGGCGATGATGGCCGCGCACACGAACAGCACCGGCCAGGCCGTCGAGCGCATCGACACGCCGAGCCCGGCAATGATGTTGGTGCCGTGGCCGGTGGTGGATGCCTTGGCCACGTGCTGCACGGGCGAGTACTGCGTGCCGGTGTAGAACTCGGTGATCCACACCAGCGCCGCCGTCAGCGCCAGCCCGACGAAGCAGGCGCCGAACAGCCGCATCCGGCTGCCGCTGGCCGCGATGGCGTTGTCGGGCATCAGCCAGCCGGTGACGAACCAGAAGGCGATGAGCGACAGGATGCCCGCCACTGCCAGGCCCTTGTACAACGCGGGCATCACGTTGGTCATGCCCGGCGAGGCCTTGACGAAGAAGCAGCCGATGATCGACGCGATGATCGATACCGCGCCCAGCGCCAGCGGATAGAACACCGCGTTGACCGGTGCGGCTGCCACCATCAGCGCGCCCAGCACCATCGTGGCGATGAGCGTGACGGCGTAGGTCTCGAACAGGTCGGCGGCCATGCCGGCGCAGTCGCCGACGTTGTCCCCCACGTTGTCCGCAATCACCGCCGGGTTGCGCGGATCGTCTTCGGGTATCCCGGCCTCGACCTTGCCCACGAGGTCGGCGCCGACGTCGGCGCCCTTGGTGAAGATGCCCCCGCCCAGGCGCGCAAAGATGGAGATCAGTGAAGAGCCGAAGGCAAAGCCGATCAGCGGATCCAGCAGCCGCGCCAGGCTCTTGTCCGGCGTCAGGGCGCCGTTGCCGATCAGGAACCAGGTGAAGGCGGACACGCCCAGCAGCCCGAGTCCGACCACCAGCATGCCGGTGATGGCGCCGCCGCGGAACGCCACCTGCAGCGCCGGTCCGATGCCCAGGGTCGCGGCCTGGGCCGTGCGTACGTTGGCGCGCACGGACACGTTCATGCCGATGAAGCCGCAGGCGCCCGACAGCACGGCGCCGATCACGAAGCCGACGGCGGTCGTCACGTGCAGGAAGATGCCGATCAGGATGGCCAGCACCACCCCGACGACGGCGATGGTGCGGTACTGCTTGGCCAGGTATGCCGCGGCGCCGGTCTGGATCGCCGCGGCGATCTCCTGCATTCGCGCGTTGCCGGCGTCACGGGAAAGAATCCAACTGCGGGCCCAGACGCCATAGCCCACGGCCACCAGGCCGCAGACGATCGCGAGGATGAGGGGTGTGTTGCCATTCATGCCTTTGCTTCTCCATTCAATCGTTGTGACTTCTGGAGACGAAGGGCTTTCACCGTGGGAGTCAACGCGCACGGGTGTGAACCTTCGCCGCGTTGCTTCCTCGAAGCCGCCGCGGCGCTGCCGGACGGCCGATTGGCCAACGTGGACAAATTTACAGGCAAATCCTCAACTTGGTATGAATGTGTCGTGACGCGGAAAGTAAACTTCGGGTTTGTCCGCATCTCGCGACAACTTTCCGTCTAATTCCAACTTTCAAAGCGCACACCGCCATGGCCCTCGACAAAGTCTCCCCCGGCAAGAACCTCCCGGACACGTTCAACGTGGTCATCGAGATCCCGATGAACTCCGATCCCATCAAGTACGAGGTGGACAAGGAGTCGGGCGCGATCTTCGTCGACCGCTTCATGACCACCGCCATGTACTACCCCGCCAACTACGGCTACGTGCCGCAGACGCTGTCGGGTGACGGCGACCCGGTGGACGTGCTGGTCATCACCCCCTATCCGCTGCATCCCGGCGTGGTCGTGCCCTGCCGCCCGCTGGGCATCCTGATGATGGAAGACGAAGCCGGCGTCGACGGCAAGGTGCTGGCCGTCCCGACCGACAAGGTGCTGCCCATCTACAGCCACTGGAAGTCGGTCGACGACGTCAATCCGATGCGCCTGAAGGCGATCAGCCACTTCTTCGAGCACTACAAGGACCTGGAAGAAGGCAAGTGGGTCAAGGTGCTGGGCTGGGAAGGCATCGACGCGGCCCGCAAGGAAGTGCTCGACGGCGTGGCCAACTACCAGAAGTAAGAGGCAAGGCAGGCCCGCGGCGCTGCCGGGCCGCAGGCCGCTCAGTCCTGCGCGGACGGGTTCCTGAACGGGCTGCGCTCCTGCAGGTCTTCGAGATAGTGCGCGATGCCCTGGTCCTCCCGCTCGAGGAACCGCTCCACCGCGTCGGCAAAGGCCGGGTGGGCCAGCCAGTGGCAGCTGGTGGTCTTCACCGGCATCAGCGCGCGGGCCATCTTGTGTTCTCCCTGCGCGCCGCCTTCGAAGCGGGCGACCCCGTGGGCGATGCACCACTGCAGGGGCTGGTAGTAGCACGCCTCGAAATGCAGGCAATCCACCCGTTCCAGGGCGCCCCAGTAGCGACCGTAGGCCACCGGAGGCGGCTCGCCCGCCGCGCCGGTGCCAGAAAGGGCGATCAAGCTGCAGGCGATCGGCCGACCCTCCCGTTCGGCCACGAAAAGCAGCCACGCCTCGGGCATGTCGCGGGCCATGGCATGGAAGAACTCCCGCGTCAGGTACGGCGGATTGCCGTGTTCGCGGTAGGTGCGTGCGTAGCAGCGATAGAAGAAGTCCCAGTCGGCCGCGCCGATGTCGGCGCCGCGCGCCCATCGGAACCGCACGCCCGCTTCCTCGACCTTGCGCCGTTCCTGGCGGATCTTCTTGCGTTTTTCCTGCGCCAGGCTCGCCAGGAAGGCGTCGAAATCGGCCCAGCCCTGGTTGAGCCAGTGGAACTGCACCGTGTGGCGCATCATCAGCCCGGCGTCGGCGCAGGCCGCAACGTCGTCCTCATCGCAAAAGAGCAGGTGCAGCGACGAAAGCTCTTCCTGGCCGCACCAGGCCAGCAGCGCCTGGACGAGATGGGCTCGGCTGTCGGCATCGCGCGCCAGCAGGCGCGCGCCGGGAACCGGCGTGAACGGCACCGCCACCAGCGCCTTCGGGTAGTAGTCCAGCCCGTTCTCGCGGTAGGCATTGGCCCACGCCCAGTCGAACACGTACTCGCCATAGGAGTGCGACTTGAGGTACAGCGGGCAGGCAGCCAGCAACTGGCGGCCGCGCCACAGCGTCACGAAGCGCGTGAGCCAGCCGCTGTCGGCCACCGCGCTGGCACTGCTCTCGAGCGCCGACAGGTAGGCGTGGCGCATGAACGGGGTGGGTGCCCGTTGCCTGGCAAGCAGGCCGTCCCAGGCGGCGGCGTCGATGTCCGCGACGGAGGCGACGATGCGCGCGATGAGCTCGGACCCGGCCATCGACGCTCAGGGGCGGCGCACGCCCAGCCGCTCGGCAATCCAGATGCCGCCAAGCACCATCGCCAGCGCCACGCCGTGATACACCGAAATCGGCTCGCCCAGCACCAGCATCGCCAGCAGCGGGCCGAAGATCGGCACCAAGTTGAGGAACACGCCGGCCCGGGCCGGCCCGATCAGGCCCACCGCCTGGATGAAAGTGACCTGCGAGACGAAGGAGGGCAGCAGGCCGACGAACGCAACCAGGGCCCAGCCTTGGGCGGTCGGCGCCTGCAGTTGCCCGTTCACCGCTTCCATGGCCACCAGCGGCAGCGATGCCAGGCAAGCCACCATCGCGGTGGCGGCAAAGAAGACGATGGCCGGCACCTGCGGACGCTTGCGCAGGCCCAGCGCATAGCCGGCGTAGAGGAGGCAGGCCACGATCATCCAGACGTCGCCGATGTTGAACTGCAGACGCGCGAGCTGTTCGAGCTCGCCGTGCGAGGCCACCACCGCGATGCCGGCGAGCGTCACCACCACGCCGAAGCACTGCAAGGCGTTGACCCGGGTGCCGAACAGCAGCACGCTGCCGATCAGCACCAGTACCGGAATCGTCCCCTGCAGGATGGCGATGTTGATCGCCGTCGTGTGATAGGCGGCCGCGTAGAACAGGGCGTTGAAGCCGGTGAAACCCAGCGCGCCCATCAGGGCGATCGCTCGCCAGTGACCGCGCAGCGCATGCCAGTGCGCCCGGATCGGCCCGCGCGCGAACAGCAGCAGTGCGGCGCAGCTGATGCCCCAGCGCATGAACGTCAGGAGCATCGGCGAGACCTGGCCGACCGCGAGGCGCGCGGCCACCGCGTTCGCGCCCCAGATGAGCGTGGTGAATATCAGCAGGAGGTACGCCCGGCCGGCGGATTGGGCGCCTGTGGCGGCAAGCACTGGGGAGGCGGGGGCGGAGCCGGAGGACATTGCCGGGCGAGGGTAGCAGTCCTCGCGCCGGCGCGTGGCCGATGCCCGCACAAGGCCAACGGGGCGAAGGGTGAATGACATAATCGTTGCAGCTTCTCTCGTCCAATTGCATGACTCTCAAGATCGCGATCGCGCAGCTGAACTTCGTGGTGGGTGACCTCGCCGGCAACGCGCGCCGGATCGTCGATGCGGCCCGTGCCGCCCATGCCCAGGGTGCGCATCTGCTGCTCACGCCCGAACTGTCGATCTGCGGCTACGCCGCCGAGGACCTTTTCCTGCGGCCGGCCTTCATCCAGGGTTGCGACGAAGCGGTGCGCACCGTGGCGCGCGAGACGGCGCAACTGGCCGGGCTGACCGTGGTGGTGGGCCACCCCAGCGGCCACAGCCTGCGCGGCCGATCGGTGTCGGTGCAGATGCGCCACAACGCCGCCAGCGTGATACGCGACGGCCGCATCGTCGAAACCTACGCCAAGCGCGAACTGCCCAACTACCAGGTGTTCGACGAGCGGCGCTACTTCGCGCCGGGGCAGGGCACCTGCGTGTTCGAGGCCGCAGGCGTCTCGGTGGCGCTACTGATCTGCGAGGACGCCTGGTTCGAGGAGCCGGCGCGGCTGGCGCGCGAGGCCGGGGCCGAGCTCCTGGCCGTCATCAATGCGTCGCCTTACCACGTCGGCAAGGAAGGCGAACGTGTCGAGCGCATGGCAGAGCGTGCCCGCGCCGCCGACATGCCGCTGGTGTTCGCCCACCTGGTGGGCGGGCAGGACGAGGTGGTCTTCGACGGCGCCTCGTTCGCCTTGCAGGCCGACGGCAGCGCGGCCATGCAGGCCGAATCGTTCCGTGAAGAGCTGGCCTTCGTCGAGGTATCGCGCGAAGCCGGCGTCCTGCGCGTCGCGGCCGGCCGGCAGCCTCCGGGCGCGCGCGAGCCATTGGCGCAGCTGTGGGACGCCCTGGTGCTGGGCGTGCGCGACTACATCGGCAAGAACGGCTTTCCCGGCGCCCTGCTGGGCCTGTCCGGAGGCATCGATTCCGCGCTGGTCCTGGCCATCGCCGTCGACGCGCTGGGCAAGGACAGGATGCGGGCGGTGATGATGCCCTCGCCCTACACGGCAGACATCAGCTGGATCGATGCGCGCGACATGGCGCAGCGCCTGGGTGTGCGGTATGACGAAATCTCGATCAGGGACACCTTCGAGTCGTTCAAGAAGGCGCTGGCCGGTGAGTTCGCCGGGCTGCCCGAGGACGCCACCGAGGAGAATATCCAGGCGCGCATCCGCGGCACGCTGCTCATGGGCCTGTCGAACAAGTTCGGCTCGATCGTGCTGACCACCGGCAACAAGAGCGAAATGGCCACCGGATATTGCACGCTCTACGGCGACATGGCCGGAGGCTTCGCCGTCATCAAGGATCTGCTCAAGACCACCGTGTTCGAGCTGGCGCGCTGGCGCAACGCGAACGATCCATACGGCACCGGCGCCAACCCGATCCCGGAGCGCATCATCACCCGGCCGCCCAGCGCCGAGCTGCGTCCGGACCAGGTCGACCAGGACAGCCTGCCGCCCTACGAGGTGCTCGACGGCATCCTGGCCCGCTATATGCAAGACGATGAAAGCGTCGACGACATCATTGCCGCCGGCTTCGACCGGGCCGTGGTGGAGCGCGTGGTGCGATTGATCAAGATCAACGAGTACAAGCGCCGCCAGGCGCCGGTGGGGATCCGGGTCACGCACCGCAGCTTCGGCAAGGATTGGCGCTACCCTATCACCAGCAAGTTCAACGAAACCGCCGGGAGCACAGCGAAATGAAGCAAATCACTGCCATCGTCAAACCCTTCAAGCTCGACGACGTTCGCGAGGCACTGGCCGAGGTCGGCGTCACCGGGCTGACGGTCACCGAGGTCAAGGGCTTCGGCCGGCAGAAGGGCCACACCGAGCTCTACCGCGGCGCCGAATACGTGGTGGACTTCCTGCCGAAGATGAAGATCGAGGTCGTCGTCAACGAAGGCGACGTCGAACGCAGCGTCGACGCCATCGTGAGCGCCGCGCGCACCGGCAAGATCGGCGACGGCAAGATCTTCGTCACCAATGTCGAGCGCGTCGTGCGCATCCGCACCGGCGAGACCGACGAGAACGCGGTCTAGGGCCGGGGCGGGCCGGGCGCCGCTGCGGCGGCGCGCCTATTCACAGGTTCTCGGCCAGCCGATCGCCTTCGGGGTGGCGCGGCACCTCGTCGCGCAGAGCCTGCAGCAACTGTTCCGGCACCGTGCCGGTGCGGATCAGCCCCATCTGCCATTCACCCATGAACCCTTCGCGGACGCTGTGCTGCAGGAATTGCAGCATGCCCGCGTAGTAGCCGCCCGCGTCGAGCACGCCGATCGGCTTGTCGTGATAGCCCAGCTGGCGCCAGGTCCAGACCTCGAACAACTCCTCGAAGGTGCCGATGCCCCCGGGTAGCGCCAGGAAGGCGTGCGAGCGACTGGCCATCATGGCCTTGCGCTCGTGCATGGTGTCCACGACGTGCAGCTCGTCGCACAACGGATTGGCCAGTTCCCGGTCCACCAGCGCCTTGGGAATGATGCCGACCACGCGTCCGCCGGCCGCGCGGGTGGCTTCCGCCACCGCGCCCATCAGGCCGGTGCGGCCGCCGCCGTACACCAACTGGCCGCGATTGGTGCCGATCCAACGCCCGACGGACTCGGCGGCGGCAGCGAATTCGGGCCGCGCGCCCGGGCGCGATCCGCAATAGACACAAACTGAAAAGGGAACGGCAGGAGAACTCATCCCCCGATCATGCCGCGTTCAGGCGACAAATCGGTGCCACAGGCACGCCAGCCAGACGCCGGCGGCCAGCAGCAGCGCCAGCAGCACGGCGGCACTGCCCGTGTCCTTGGCGCGTTTGGACAGGTCATGCCATTCGGGGCCGATGCGATCGATGGCCGACTCGACCGCCGTGTTGAGCAACTCGACGATCAGGACCAGCACCACGCTGCCAGCCAGCAGTGCGGTCTGCACCCAGTCCTGGCCCAGCCAGAACGACAGCGGAATGGCCACGATCGCGACGATGGCCTCCTGCCTGAACGCCGTTTCGTGCCAGCCGATGTGCAGGCCCTGCAGGGAGATCAGCGCGGCGTGCCAGATCCGTTCCAGTCCGCGCCGGCCGCGCTGGGTGTTGGCGCTGCCCTTGGCGTCAGCCATGGTCGCCATGCACCAGCCGGGTGCCGCTCCAGGCATCGTGCCAGAACTGGCCGAGCGGATGGAACCGGCTCATGACCGCCCACACGGCGACCCAGCCGAAGACGACGACGGCCGCCTCGCCGCCGCTGACCTGGAACATGGACAGCACCGCCAGCGGTGGCAGGAACCAGATCCAGGACAGCAGGTAGCGCAGCAGCGCACGCCCCTGGCTGAGCGGGCGCCCGTGCGCATCGACGATGCGGATGCGCCACGTTTTCATCGCCAGTGTCTGCCCGCGCGACCAGAACCAGGTGAAATAGACGCCGATCACGACGAACAGGAACGCCTGCAGCAGCGGGTGGCGGCTGCCGTCGACCGCATTTCGCATCTGTGTCAGGGTGCTGAACAGCCAACCCGCGATGAAGACGACGGCGAACAGCAGCATGCCCTCGTACAGCCAGCAGGCCATCCGGCGCCACAGGCCGGGGGCGCGCAGCGGTGACTGGACCGCGCCGACGGGCGCGCCCGCGTCGGCGGGCAGGGAAGTGGGAGAACTCACGCGAATCGATCGGCCCGCGGCCGGGCCGCCTATTTCTGGACGATGGGGGCCGATTGTGCCGGAGTGGAGACCTGGCTTTCGGGCGGCGCCAGCTGGATGCGCGGCGTGCGCTGGACCGTGTGGTCCAGGGGCGGGACGGGGGCCAGCATGCGCTGCGGCACCGGCCTGACCGGGACGGCGGCCCCCTTGGGTGCGCCGGCGCCTTGTTCGGCCAGCTTCTGGCGCTCTTCGGGGGGCAGCGCCTGGTAGGCCTCCCACTTGGCCCTGCGCTCGTCCGCGGGTGCCAGGCGCTTGACCTCGGCATAGTTGAGCCGCGCGCGGCTGCGCTCCTGTGGGCTGAGTGCGGCCCAGACCGTCATGCGGCTGTGCAGCGCCGACCGCTCATCGGCCGACATCTTGGCGAAATTGCCGGACAAGGCAATCCACTTGCGTTGCTGCGCCGGGTGCAACTGGCCCCAATGGCCCGCCAGCGGGGCCAGCGCCTCTTGCTGCCGGGCGCTCAGTTCGCTCCAGGCCAGGCCATTGGGCGATGCCTTGGGCTGCGCTGAGGGCCGGACCGCCTTGCCGCTCGCAGGAGGCTTGGCCTGCGTGCCTGCAGGCGGCTGCGTGGCTGCCGGCGCCGGACCCTGCGCATGCGCGCCCGCGTGCGCCAGGCTGCCCGTCAGCGCCAGCAGCGCGAGCGCGGCGCGCCAACGCGGGCGCGGAGCGGGGCCGCCGCGACGGCGCGCAAGAAGGCGTTCAGTCAGGCGCATCAACGGACCGTGGTGTCGGCGTCAGTCTTGAGGAACTGCGCGAAGCCGGGGTCGGTGTAGGCTGCGGGCGGCAACTCGCCGGACAGCAATGCGGCGTCCACCTCGGCCACTTCGTTGGCGCGGTTCTCGTCCTGGACGATCTTGATGGCAACCAGCCCCGCCACCAGCGCCACTACCGGCAGGGCCGAAGCGATGCGGGTCCACCACCCCCCGGCGCGCGACGTCGCAGGGCGTGCGGGATCGGCCCGCCCGGTCGGCGACAGTGCGGAGGTGCCCACCGCCGCCCTGCGCCGCGCCAGCGCCCGTTCGCGGCTGGCGCGCAGTCGCTCGCCGATGTCGTGCGGCAGTTCCCGTGTGCCCCTGTTCAGGTGAACCGCCACGCGCGCGCCGAAGCGCGCCTGCGGATCATCCTGCGTTGGGACGGATGCAGTCAGCGAATGAAGTGAGTTCACAATTGGATTCCCTTGGCCTTCAGCGCGCGGCTGAGGGCGTGAACGGCGCGCGAACAATGGGTCTTGACGCTGCCTTCCGAGCACCCCATGGCCGCCGCCGTCTCGGCGACGTCCATCTCCTCCCAGTAACGCAGCAGAAAGGCCTCGCGTTGACGGGCGGGCAGGGCGCTGATCTCGCCTTCGATCTCCCGCAGGACCTGGGCCCGCTGCGTGCTGTCCTGGGCGCTCTCGGTTTCCCGGGTGTCGACCGTGGCGACCAGGCTTTCCATCAGGTCGAAATCGTCCTCGCCCCGGGCTTCGCCGCCTTCGAAGTCGCTCATGTTCGAGAACAGGGCGCGCCGCGTTTTCTGGCGCCGGAACCAGTCGAGCGTGCAGTTCGACAGGATGCGGTGGAAGAGCATGGGCAGCTCCTGCGCCGGCTTGTCCCCGTAGTGCTCGGCCAGCTTGAGCATGCTGTCCTGCACGATGTCCAGGGCCGCCTCGTCGTCGCGAACGTGATACAGCGACCGCTTGAAGGCGCGCCGCTCGACGCCCTTGAGGAAGTCGGAGAGTTCTTTTTCGGAGGCCAAACGGGGAGTATCTTGGAGCGAAAGCGCGGTGAATTATGCCCGGGCGGCGGCGGCATGCCATGGCGCCCGGCGCGCCGCCCGCGCCGGGCGGGGCAGGAAAAATGCCATAATCGTGGTCTGCAAGTCAAAAGGCAAACGGGTCTTGGTCCGGCGCAAATCTGGTGCGCCCATGGTCAAGGCCTCAAGTCTCGACGCGGCTTCACAAGAGCTTGCGAAGGGGCACCCCAGGTTTTTCGTTCCCGAAGAAACTCGAAGGTTCATCATGGAAATCTCCAAGGCGGAAATCGCATCCGCTGCCGCCGCATCCTCCGGGATGGGCACGCAATCCGAAGAACTCATGGGCGCCGAGGTGCTCGTGCGCGCGCTGCAGGCCGAAGGCGTCAAGTACGTCTGGGGCTATCCCGGCGGTGCGGTTCTGTACATCTACGACGCTTTCTACAAGCAGGATTCCATCCAGCACGTGCTGGTGCGTCACGAGCAGGCGGCCGTGCACGCGGCCGACGGCTATGCCCGCGCGACCGGCGACGTCGGCGTGGCGCTGGTCACCTCCGGCCCCGGCCTGACCAATGCGGTCACCGGCATCGCCACGGCCTACATGGATTCCATCCCGATGGTGATCATCTCCGGCCAGGTGCCCACGCCCGCGATCGGGCTGGACGCCTTCCAGGAGTGCGACACCGTCGGCATCACCCGGCCCATCGTCAAGCACAACTTCCTGGTCAAGGATGCCAAGGACCTGGCGCTGACGATGAAGAAGGCATTCCACATCGCCCGCACGGGCCGTCCCGGGCCCGTCGTGGTGGACGTGCCCAAGGACGTCTCCTTCAGGAAGGTGCCCTACACCGGCTACCCCGAAAAGGTGGAGATGCGCTCGTACAACCCGGTGCGCAAGGGCCACGGCGGGCAGATCCGCAAGGCGCTGCAACTGCTGTTGGCGGCCAAGCGGCCCTATATCTACAGCGGCGGCGGCGTGCTGCTGGGCAATGCCTGCGAGGAACTGCGCACGTTGGTCGACATGCTGGGCTACCCGGTCACCAACACGCTGATGGGCCTGGGCGCCTATCCGGCATCGGACCGCAAGTTCCTGGGCATGCTCGGCATGCACGGCACGCTGGAAGCCAACCAGGCCATGCAGAACTGCGACGTGCTGCTGGCGGTGGGCGCGCGCTTCGACGATCGCGTGATCGGCAACCCGAAGCACTTCGCCCAGAACGAGCGCAAGATCATCCACGTCGACATCGATCCGTCGAGCATTTCCAAGCGGGTGAAGGTCGACATTCCGATCGTCGGCGACGTCAAGGAAGTGCTGGCGGAGCTGATCGCCATGATCCGCGAGGGTGATGCGCGGCCCGACGGTGCGGCGCTCGACAGCTGGTGGAAGACGATCGAAGGCTGGCGCTCGCGCGATTGCCTCAAATACGACCGCGGCAACAACGACGTCATCAAGCCGCAGCACGTCCTCGAGACGCTGTGGAACATGACGAAGGACGCCGACACCTACATCACCTCCGACGTCGGTCAGCACCAGATGTGGGCGGCCCAGTACTACCGCTTCGACGAGCCGCGCCGCTGGATCAACTCCGGCGGCCTGGGCACCATGGGCGTCGGCATTCCCTACGCCATGGGCGTCAAGCTGGCCAAGCCCGATTCCGAGGTGTTCTGCATCACCGGTGAAGGCTCGGTGCAGATGTGCATCCAGGAACTGTCTACCTGCCTGCAGTACAACACGCCGATCAAGGTGGTGTCGCTGAACAACCGCTACCTCGGGATGGTGCGCCAGTGGCAGGAGATCGAATACTCCGGCCGCTACAGCCACAGCTACATGGACGCGCTGCCCAATTTCGTGAAGCTGGCCGAGGCCTACGGGCATGTGGGCATGCTGATCGAGCGGCCGCAGGACGTCGAGCCTGCACTGCGCGAGGCGCGCAAGCTCAAGGACCGCACGGTCTTCATGGACTTCCGCACCGACCCCACCGAGAACGTGTTCCCGATGGTGCAGGCCGGCAAGGGCATCACCGAAATGCTGATGGGTTCCGAGGACCTGTAGAACGACTCACGCCCGCCGCGCGGAAGCGGGGCGGGCCATTCATCCCTCTTCAGAGGCGAATCTATTGCTTGTCGAGCCCGCGCATTACCGTGCACGGGGGAGGGCAGCGAAAAGAGGAGCCCGTCAACCATGAAACACATCATTGCTGTCCTGCTGGAGAACGAGCCCGGCGCTCTCTCCCGCGTCGTGGGCCTGTTCTCGGCCCGCGGCTACAACATCGAATCGCTCACCGTGGCCCCCACGGAAGACCCGAGCCTCTCGCGCATGACGATCCAGACCGCCGGGTCGGACGACGTCATCGAGCAGATCACCAAGCACCTCAACCGCCTCATCGAGGTGGTCAAGGTGGTCGACCTCACCGAGGGCGCCTATACCGAGCGCGAACTCATGATGGTGAAGGTGCGCGCCGTCGGCAAGGAGCGCGAGGAAATGAAGCGCATGGCCGACATCTTCCGCGGCCGCATCATCGACGTGACCGACAAGAGCTACACCATCGAATTGACTGGCGACATGGGCAAGAACGACGCGTTTCTCGACGCGATCGAGCGCAGCGCCATTCTCGAAACCGTGCGCACCGGGCCGAGCGGCATCGGCCGCGGCGAGCGCATCCTGCGCGTCTAGGCATCACGCCAACTTACGAATCCAAGAAGGAGCAATCATGAAGGTCTATTACGACAAGGACGCAGATCTGAGCCTGATCAAGGGCAAGACGGTCGCGATCATCGGCTACGGCTCGCAGGGCCATGCCCACGCGCAGAACCTGAACGACAGCGGCGTCAAGGTCGTCGTCGGCCTGCGCAAGGGCGGCGCTTCCTGGCCCAAGGTCGAGAAGGCCGGCCTCAAGGTCGCCGAAGTGGCCGACGCGGTCAAGCAGGCCGACGTGGTCATGATCCTGCTGCCCGACGAGCAGATCGCCAACGTCTACAAGAACGACGTCGCGCCCAACATCAAGGAAGGCGCCTCGCTGGTGTTCGCGCACGGCTTCAACGTGCACTACGGCTTCGTGCAGCCGCGCGCTGACCTCGACGTGTGGATGGTCGCACCCAAGGCCCCTGGCCATACCGTGCGCAGCACGTACACCCAGGGCGGCGGCGTGCCGCACCTGGTGGCCGTCTACCAGGACAAGAGCGGCAAGGCCCGTGACCTGGCCCTGTCGTACGCCATCGCCAACGGCGGCGGCAAGGCCGGCATCATCGAGACCAACTTCCGCGAAGAGACCGAGACCGACCTGTTCGGCGAGCAGGCCGTGCTGTGCGGCGGCACCGTCGAGTTGATCAAGGCCGGCTTCGAGACGCTGGTGGAAGCCGGCTACGCGCCCGAGATGGCCTATTTCGAGTGCCTGCACGAGCTCAAGCTGATCGTCGACCTGATCTACGAAGGCGGCATCGCCAACATGAACTACTCGATCTCCAACAACGCGGAGTACGGCGAGTACGTCACCGGCCCGCGCATCGTGACCGAGGAGACCAAGGCCACGATGAAGAAGGTGCTCAAGGACATCCAGACCGGCGAATACGCCAAGAGCTTCGTCCTGGAGAACGCCGGTGGCGCGCCCACGCTGATCAGCCGCCGCCGCCTCAACGCCGAGCACCAGATCGAAGTGGTGGGCGAGAAGCTGCGGGCGATGATGCCCTGGATCAAGAAGAACAAGCTCGTCGACCAGACTCGGAACTGACCCCCAGCCTACCTGCTGCGCAGGCCAGCCAACCCCCTTTCAGGGGGCGCCATCTGCGGCCCGGCGAAGCCGGATCCGCGGTGGCCCCGAAGGGGCTTCGCTGCGCTTGCCGCGCATGGGCAGGCTTGAAGATGGGTTGCCGGCCACCGCTTTGCGGTGGCCTTTTTTATTCAGAGCGTCGCAAGCGTGGGGCGGGGACGGCGTGCACTAAACTCGCCGCTTCATGCACGACGACACCTCCCTGGACACCGGCACCACGCCCGAGCCGCGCAAGCGGCGCAAGGGCATCTACATCCTGCCGAACCTCTTCACTCTGGGGGCGCTGTTCGGCGGCTTCTACGCCATCGTGATGGCGATGAACGCGCAGTTCGACCAGGCGACGCTCGGCGTATTCGCGGCCATGGTCCTGGACAGCCTGGACGGGCGGGTCGCGCGCATGACGAACACGCAAAGCGCGTTCGGCGAGCAGATGGACTCGCTGTCCGACATGGTGTCGTTCGGTGCGGCACCGGCGCTCATCGCCTACGAATGGTCGCTCAAGGGGTTGGGCCGCTGGGGCTGGATTGCGGCCTTCGTCTATTGCGCCTGCGCGGCGCTCCGGCTGGCTCGCTTCAACGTCAACACGGGCGTGATCGACAAGCGCTGGTTCCAGGGGCTGCCCTCGCCGGCGGCAGCGGCACTCGTCGCCGGCTTCATCTGGCTGATGAACGAATGGGGGCGGCGCGGCGGGGACGTGCTGTACCTCACGTGGCAGCAGATCACCTGGATCACGTTCGGGTTCACGCTTTATGCGGGCCTGAGCATGGTGACCAATGCCCCGTTCTACAGCTTCAAGGACATCCAGATGAAGCGCAGCGTGCCTTTTGCCGTGATCGTCCTGATCGCGCTGGGCATCGCGGTCATCAACATCCATCCGCCCACTGTCCTGTTCAGCCTGTTCGTCGTCTATGGGTTGAGCGGCTACGCGGTGTACCTGTGGCGCCGGGCCAAGGGCCAGCAGGCCAGCGTGATCAGCGTGTCGACCGACGAGCCGGACGAGCGCGGCCTGCACCGGTAGCGTCGACGGCGCCGTCCGAGCGCGGCAATTGCGCCTTCAGAGCCAAGGGTTTTCCCTTGGTCTGCCTATAATAGTTAGATAGCTAACTATTCTTTGATATCCAATGGACGAAGCCACGCGCTCGATGGCGCGCATGACCCTGACGACCGCTCTCGGGGTGTTGCAGCGCCACTACCGCGCGAGTGCCGACAAGGCCGTGGCGCAGTACGGGTTGTCCCAGGCGCTGGTGTGGCCGCTGCTGATCCTCGGCCGGCTGGGCGGTGCGGTGCGGCCCGGCGTGCTGGCCGATGCGCTCGGTATCGAGGCGCCATCGCTGACCCGTTCTCTCGACCAACTGGTGTCGGCAGGCCTGGCCGAACGGCGCAGTGACCCGAACGACGGCCGCGCCAAGACCATCCACATCACTGCCGTCGGCGAGCAGGTACGCGAGCAAATCGAGATCGTGCTGCGCGGCTTGCGCGCAGAGGTGTTCGACGGCGTGTCCGATCGCGACCTGGCGGCCTGCCTGCGCGTGTTCGTGCACATGGGCAAGCGGCTGGACTGCGCCATTCCGTCCATTCCGCTGCTCGACGGCGTGGACGATGAAGCGGGGCGGCCATGACGTTCCATCGGCCTGCCTGGCTGCGCGTGAGCGCGCCGGAGATGCTGTTTTCAGTCAAGAGTTTCGCGGCGGCGATGCTGGCCGCATACATCGCGCAATGGGCCGGCCTGCCGAGGCCGTTCTGGGCCATGCTGACCGCCTACGTGGTGGCCAATCCGTTCGCGGGGGCGGTGCGTTCGAAGGCGGTGTATCGCTTCATCGGCACCTTCGTCGGGTCCGCCGCCACGCTCGCGATCGTGCCTGCGCTGTCGAATGCACCCGAACTGCTCACGCTTGCGCTGAGCCTGTGGGTGGCCGTGTGCCTCTACGTCTCGCTGCTCGACCGCACGCCTCGCGCCTACCTGTTCATGCTGGCCGGCTACACGGCGGCGCTCATCGGCTTCCCCTCGGTCCAGACGCCGGCGCTGGTGTTCGACACGGCCAGCGCACGCGTCGAGGAGATCGGCCTGGGCATCCTGTGCGCCGCGCTGGTCCATTCGCTCGTGCTGCCCACCAGCCTGGCCGGCACGGTCATCGGCCTGCTCGATCGCACCCTCGCGGATGCACGCACCTGGTTCTCGGACCTCATGCGCGCCGGCGTCCCTGCGAACCCGGCCGAGGGCGCGGCTGATGATCTGGCTGGGACCGCGGCCGCGCCGCTGAGCGGCCTCGGCGCCGACCGGCGCCGACTGGCGGCCGACATCACGCAGTTGCGCACGCTCTCCACGCACGTGCCCTTCGACACCGGCAACCTGCGCTTTGCCGCAGGGGCGCTTCACCTCATGCAGGACGGCGTTGCGGCGCTGACGCCGGTGTTCGCCGCGGTAGAGGATCGGCTGCGTGCCCTGCACGAGGCCGAGGGCGCGCTGTCGCCCGAAGTGCTTGGCGTGCTTGCACAGGTGGACGCCTGGATCGGTGCGCAGGGCTGGCTGGACGCGTCGCGCACCGCCGCCCTGCGGCAGCAGGTGCGCGCGCTGGGCGCCGTGGGCGATCGGCGCGGGTCGCCATGGCACCAGGCGCTGTATGTCGCACTGGCCGCGCGGCTCGAACAGTTGACCGAAGGCTGGCAAGCCACCATTGCGGTGCGCGCCGACATCGACCGCGGATTGGCCGGCAATGCCGCCGCCCGGCGGCGCAATGCCGCTGCCGCCAGCGCGAACGTCCTGCACCTGGACCGCGGGATGGCACTGCTGTCGGCGCTGGCAGCCTTCCTGGCCATCGGCGCGTCGTGCGCGTTCTGGATCCTCACCGGATGGTCGGGCGGCGCCGGCGCCGCCATGATGGCCGCGATCTTCTGCAGCTTCTTCGCCGGCATGGACGACCCGGTCCCGGCGATCCACATGTTCCTGAAGTTCACGCTGTGGTCGGTGCCGATCGCGTTCTTCTACATCCTGGTGCTGATGCCGCTGGTGCAGGACATGGCGTCGCTCGTGCTGGTGTGTGCGCCGGTCTTCCTGCTGCTCGGCTGCCTGATCGCGCGCCCCGCCACGGCCGGACAGGCGATGGCCATGCTGTTCGGCGTGGCCGGCGTGCTGGCGGCGCGCGATACCCACACGGCCGACTTCGTCGACTTTGCCAACAGCATCATTTCGCAGGTGGTCGGCATCGTCATCGCCGCGCGGGTCACGGCGCTGGTGCGCACGGTGGGCGGGCAGTGGATGGCGCAGCGCCTGCAGCGCGCGACCTGGCGCGACCTGGCCGACCTGGCGCGCCATCCGGCCCACGCCGAGGCCGCCCGCAGCCATGCGGCTCGAACGCTCGACCGCATCGGCCTGATTGCTCCGCGCGTGGCGCAGGCCGACGGCACCGCCCCCGATGGCGCCGCCCAGGCCGCGTTGCGCGACCTGCGCATGGGCCTGGACATCGCGGCGCTGCAGCGAACCCGGCATGCACTGCCACCGACCGCGATGGCGCCGGTGGCCGCGTTGATCGCCAATGTGGCCGACTATTTCGACCGACGCGCTGCCGGCCGCGCCGATGCCGACGCCGCAGGCGCGCTGGCGGACCTCGACCTGGCGCTCGCGGCCCTCTTGCCCTTGCCGAGCGGCAGCGCCGACGAACGCGTGGCCGTGGCCGCTCTTGTCGGCTTGCGCCGCAATCTCTTCGCCCACGTGCAGCCGGCGTTGCCGGCCGCACTGACTGCCGGCGGCGGCAGCGCCGGCGGGCATCTCACTCCCAAGGAAGCATTCGCATGATCGGCGAGGCCAACATCTACGGCATCTACATCCCCTGGCTGGGCGTTCTCGCGCTGATCGCGCTGCCGGGCCTGTGGGTGGCACGGCGCGCGCTGGCGGCGGCGGGCCTGTATCGCTGGGTCTGGCATCCGGCCCTGTTCGACGTCGGCCTTTACCTGCTGATCCTGTTCGGCCTGACCCGCGTGACGGCGCACCTGTGAACACACCAGAAAGAACGAAGAAATGAATGAATCGACCCGCCATCCCAGGAGCGTGAACGCATGGCAGCGCCGCGTGGTCAGCGTGCTCGTCACCGCCGCCGTGGTCGGCGCCGCCGGCTGGGCAAGCTGGCGCCTGTGGGACCACTACGAGCTGTCGCCCTGGACCCGTGACGGACGCGTACGCGCCAACGTGGTCATGATCGCGCCCGACGTCTCCGGGCTGGTGACCGATGTGCCGGTTCAGGACAACGAAGCAGTGAAGGCCGGCAGCCTGCTCTTTGCGGTCGATACCGCGCGCTACGAGCTCGCCGTGCATCAGACACGCGCCGCGCTGGAGGCGCAACGGGCATTGCTTGCCCAAGCCGCACGCGAGGACGCGCGCAATGCGTCGCTGGGCAACCTGGTGTCGGCAGAAGCGCGCGAGCAGACCCGTTCGCGCGTGGCGCAGGCGCATGCCGCCGTGGCGCAGGGCGAGGTGGCCCTGCAGGGCGCCGAGCTCAACCTGCGCCGGGCCCACGTGCAGGCCCCCATGGACGGCATGGTCACCAATCTCGACCTGCGCGTCGGCGGCTATGCGTCCACCGGGCGTCCGGCGTTGGCGCTGGTCGACGCAGGCTCGATGTACGTGGAAGGCTACTTCGAGGAAACCAAGCTGCCGCGCATCCACGTCGGCGACCGCGTCGAAGTCACGCCGATGGGCGGTGGCGGCGTGCTGCGCGGCACGGTGCAGAGCATCGCGGCCGGCATTGCCGACCGCGACCGGTCCACCGGCGCCAACCTGTTGCCCAGCGTGTCCCCCAATTTCAACTGGGTGCGGCTGGCGCAGCGCATCCCGGTGCGCGTCAAGCTCGATGCCTTGCCGCCGGACGTGCGGCTCGTGGCGGGCGAGACGGTGACCGTGCAGGTCCGCGGCGCAGCGGCGGCCGCGGGGCCGGCGCCCGAGCCGGCTCCGTCGTTGCCTCCGTCGGCCGATGCTGTCGGCCGCAAGCCGGGGGAACGCCATGCATGACGCCCACGACAGAGTGCGCGCGTACGGCAGGCGCCTGGCCGGCGTATCGAGCGCGATCGCGCTGGCGGGCCTGCTTTCGGCTTGCACCACGGTCGGGCCCGACTACCAGATGCCAGCGGACGCGGCTGCGAACAAGCTCTCGGCCAACGCGCCGTTCGTTTCCGCAACGGGCGGGCAGGGCGACCAGGCCCGCGGCAAGCTCTTTACCAGCGAGGCGCTGCCGGCACATTGGTGGCGCCTGTACGACGACGCCACGCTCGACGGCCTGGTGCAGCGCGCCCTGGCCCACAACACCGACCTGCGCGTCGCAGCGGCCAACCTCGAGCGGGTGCGCCAGATGGAAGGCGTCGCCGCCGGGGCGGGCAAGCCGCAGATCGGCGCCAAGGCCGAGGCGCTCTACGGCCACGTGTCGGGGCTGTCGCTGCTGGCCGAAGACTATTCGCCGCCGAACGAAGTGGACGACGTGCTCGGCGTCACGCTGGGCTACCAGATCGACGTGGTGGGGCAGATCCGCCGCTCGATCGAAGCCGCGCGTGCCGACACCGAGGCGGCCCAGGCTGCGCTCGATCTGGTGCGCATCAACGTTGCGGCCAGCACGGCCCGGGCCTATGCGGCGGTCTGCAGCAGCGGGCTGCAGATCCGCCAGTCCGAGCAGTCGATCGCGCTGCAGCGCCAGGCGCTGGATTTGTCCGATCGCCTGCGCGAGGCCGGCCGCACCGGCAGCATCGACAGCCTGCGGGCCCAGGCGCAGCTGCACGGCCTGCAGGCGGCCCTGCCGACGCTGCAGGCGCACAAGCGCAGCGGGCTGTTCCGCCTGGCCACGCTGATGGGCGAGGCACCGGGAGACTTCCCGGCGGCGGTGGCCGACTGCGTGACGCCGCCGCGCGTGACGGCGGCGCTGCCGGTCGGCGACGGGCGGGCGCTGCTGCGCCGTCGTCCGGACATCCGGCAGGCCGAGCGCCAGGTGGCCGCGGCCACCGCACGCATCGGCGTGGCGACGGGCGACCTGTACCCCAAGATCGCCATTGGCCTGTCGGCCTCGTCGGCAGGGCCGGCGCGGGACTTCCTGGGCAAGGACGCGTTCTCCTGGGGCCTGGGGCCGCTCATCACCTGGAGCGTCCCGAGCACCGGCGTGGTCCAGGCCCACATCGCGCAGGCCGAGGCCGGCACGCGCGCGGCAGTCGCTACGTTCGACGGCAAGGTGCTCAACGCGCTGCGCGAGACGGAGACCGCGCTCGACGCCTATGCGCGCGAGTTGCAGCGCCGCCAGCAACTCGAGGCGGCCCGCGACGCGGCCGAGCAGGTCGCGCAGCAGGCACGGCGCCTGTACCAGGGCGGCAAGACGGGCTACCTTTCCGCATTGGATGCCGAGCGGTCGCTGGCGCAGGCCGAGGCCGCGCTCGCTTCGTCCGAAGGCCAACTGGCCGATGACCAGGTGACGCTGTTCCTCGCGCTCGGCGGCGGCTGGCAGGCAGAAGAAGTGCAGGCCCGGGTCGAGCCGGATGCCGCGGTGGCCACGCCCGCCGCCGGTCGCCCGGCAGGCGCAGCCGGGCGCGAAGGCTGACCCGCTTGCCAAGCCTGCGCGCACGTGTGCTAGACTTGCCCGCACCATGAAGAAGATTTCGCTGGCCCTACTAATCCTGCCTCTCGGGCGGAGTCGGTAGCGCGCGCGCATTTCCTCGACCAACGGCCCGTTAGCACCAGCAACGGGCCGTTTGCTTTTGGGGTTGCTGGTTCATCCAACCAAAGCTCGAAGATGACCATGTTGAAGCAACCCAGCCGCAAGTACCGCGCCTTCGCACCCGTCGGCCTCAAGGACCGCACCTGGCCCGACGCCGTTCTGACCCGTGCCCCGATCTGGCTGTCGACCGACCTTCGCGATGGCAACCAGGCGCTGGTCGAGCCCATGGACATCGAGCGCAAGATGCGCATGTTCGAGACGCTGGTCGCCATCGGCTTCAAGGAGATCGAGGTGGGCTTTCCCTCGGCCTCGCAGGTCGAATTCGACTTCGTGCGCCGGCTCATCGAAGAAGACCGCATCCCGGACGACGTGACGATCCAGGTGCTGACCCAGGCGCGCGACCACCTGATCGAGCGCACCTTCGAGGCCCTGCAGGGCGTCCCGCGCGCCATCGTGCACCTCTACAACGCGGTCGCGCCGGTCATGCGCCGCGTCGTGCTGGGGCTGGACGAGGACGGCATCGTGGAACTGGCCAGCACGCACGCGCGCATGTTCATGGCGCAGGCGGCACGCCAGCCGGAGACGGAGTGGACGTTCCAGTATTCGCCCGAGATGTTCTCCGGCACCGACCTGGCGTTCTCCAAACGCGTGGTGGACGCGGTCACCGACGTGTGGTCGCCGACGCCGCAGCGCAAGTGCATCGTCAACCTGCCTTCGACGGTGGAGCACTCGACGCCCAACATCTTCGCCGACATGATCGAGTGGATGGACCGCCACCTGGCGCGGCGCGACGCGATCGTCCTGTCGGTTCATCCGCACAACGACCGCGGCACCGGAACGGCCGCGGCCGAACTGGCGCTGATGGCCGGCGCCGACCGCATCGAAGGGTGCCTGTTCGGCAACGGCGAGCGCACCGGCAACCTCGACCTGGTGAACGTGGCGCTCAATCTCTACACCCAGGGCGTGGATCCCGAACTGGATTTCTCCAACATCGACGAGATCCGCGCCACGGTCGAGCACTGCAACCAGTTGCCTGTGCATCCGCGCCATCCCTATGTGGGCGACCTGGTCTACACGTCGTTCTCCGGCTCGCACCAGGACGCCATCCGCAAGGCCTTCGCGGCGCGACGCGAAGACGACGTATGGGACATCCCGTACCTGCCGATCGATCCGAAGGACGTCGGTCGCAGCTACGAAGCCGTGATCCGCGTCAACAGCCAGTCGGGCAAGGGCGGCATCACCTACCTCCTCGAGAGCGAGTACGGCCTCGAGTTGCCGCGCCGCCTGCAGATCGAGTTCAGCCAGGTCGTGCAACGCGTCATGGACGTGCAGGGCAAGGAACTCAGCGCGGCCGACCTCTGGGACATCTTCCGCCGCGAGTACGGCCTCGACGACGCGCATGCGCTGACGCACCGCGTGCTGCAGGAAGAGGGCGAGGGCGCCGGAGCCAGCGTGGTGCTGCGCGGCGACCTGGCGTGGGACGGCGAGGTGCGTGCCGTCGAAGGGCGGGGCAATGGCCCGGTGGACGCGTTCACCCGCGCGCTGTCGGACGCCACCGGCCACGAGATTCGCGTGATCGACTACCACCAGCATGCCATCGGCACCGGCGCCGATGCGCGTGCCGTGGCCTACATGGAGCTGCGCGTGGACGGCTCGCGCACGCTGTTCGGCGTGGGCGTCGACGCGGACATCATCTCCGCCTCGCTCAAGGCGATCGTCTCAGGCCTGCAGCGCGGGCGCCCGTCGTCCGCGCAAGGGGCACAATCGGCGCTCGAAACCGCCTGACGGGAGACGGCGGCACATCCCAGGAGATCCACGATGACCGACAAGCTGATCATTTTCGACACCACCTTGCGCGACGGCGAGCAATCGCCCGGCGCCTCCATGACGCGCGACGAGAAGATGCGCATCGCGCGCCAGCTCGAGCGACTCAAGGTGGACGTGATCGAGGCCGGTTTCCCGGCCAGCTCGAACGGCGACTTCGAGGCGGTGCAGGCGATCGCCAACGTCATCAAGGACTCCACCGTGTGCGGCCTGTCGCGCGCCAACGACCGCGACATCTCGCGCGCGGCCGAGGCGCTCAAGGGCGCGGCCAGCGGACGCATCCACACCTTCATCGCCACGTCGCCGCTGCACATGGAGAAGAAGCTGCGCATGACGCCCGAGGAAGTGCTCGAGCAGGCGCGCCTGTCGGTGCGCTTCGCGCGCAACCTCATGGGGGACGTCGAGTTCAGTCCGGAAGACGGCTACCGCAGCGACGTCGATTTCCTTTGCCGCGTGCTCGAAGCCGTGATCCAGGAGGGCGCGACCACCATCAACGTGCCCGACACGGTCGGCTACGCCATCCCCGAGTTGTATGGCCAGTTCATCCGCAACCTGCGCGAGCGCATCCCCAACAGCGACAAGGCCGTGTGGTCTGTGCACTGCCACAACGACCTGGGCATGGCCGTGGCCAACTCGCTGGCCGGCGTGAAGATCGGCGGTGCGCGGCAGGTCGAATGCACCATCAACGGCCTGGGCGAGCGCGCCGGCAACTGCTCGCTCGAGGAAGTGGTGATGGCCGTCAAGACGCGGCGCGACTATTTCGGGCTGGACCTGGGCATCGATGCCAGCCACATCGTGGCGGCCAGCCGTATGGTCAGCCAGACCACCGGCTTCGTGGTGCAGCCGAACAAGGCGGTGGTGGGCGCCAACGCCTTCGCGCATGCCTCTGGCATCCACCAGGACGGCGTGCTCAAGGCGCGCGACACCTACGAGATCATGCGCGCCGAGGATGTGGGCTGGAGCAACAACAAGATCGTGCTGGGCAAGCTCAGCGGCCGCAACGCCTTCAAGCAGCGCCTGCAGGAACTCGGCGTGAGCATGGAAAGCGAGGCCGACATCAACGCCGCCTTCCTGCGCTTCAAGGAACTGGCCGATCGCAAGAGTGAAATATTTGACGAAGACATCCTCGCGCTTGTCAGCGACGAGGCGGCGTCGCACGTTGGAGAGCGGTTTGGTTTTGTCTCCTTGTCCCAGCACAGCGAAACCGGTGAGCGTCCGCATGCGCGCATCGTGTTCACGGTCGAGGGCAAGGAGGTGCATGGCGAGGCGGACGGAAACGGTCCGGTCGACGCGTCGCTCAAGGCGATCGAGTCGCATGTCGCCAGCGGGGCGGAAATGGTGCTCTATTCGGTCAATGCGATCAGCGGATCGACAGAAAGCCAGGGCGAAGTGACCGTTCGGCTGCAAAATGCCGGGCGCGTGGTCAATGGCGTGGGGGCCGACCCCGACATCGTCGTCGCCTCCGCCAAGGCTTATTTGAGTGCGCTCAACAAGTTACAAAGCCAAGCTGAGAGAGTTGCCGCGCAAGGTTAGTTTATTTTGTAGTCCTTTGTTCTCAATCGAAGAAAGGTTTGCAAGTCGCTGATATTGCATATCATTTTCTGAGCCGCTACACTGCGGTCACTTTTTGTTTCCGCTGGAGAGTCTTCCCATGCCCGAAGCCCATCCCGGCCGAGTTTCCCCCCAGCGGTTGCTGCCCGGCCTGCGCATGCTCGCCGTCGCCTTTTGTGCGACGGCTTTTTTGTTGTCCGGCGCGCAGGCCGCATCGTCCAAGAAGGACGTTCGCAGCAAATCCGCCTCAACCGCCAAGAGCGCATCGGCCACCAAGACCGCCAGCAGCAAACGGGCGGTGTCGAGCCGGGCCGAGGCCAAGACCAAGACGAGCCGCACCAGCGTCAAGTCGAGTTCGCGCGTCTCGGTGACGTACACCAAATCCGGAACCGCCAAGGCGATGACCAAGGCCCGCCCGGTGGCGCGCACCTTCGAGCCGCGCCAGTCCTTCGGCCAGATGGCCGGCCTGCACGGCGCGGAGGACTCGCTCGAACTGCGCTCCAGTGTCGCTTTGGTCGTCGACCAGGACACGCGCGAAGTGCTCTACAGCAAGAATGACCAGGCGGTGCTGCCCATCGCCTCGATCACCAAGCTGATGACCGGCGTGCTGATCAGCGAGGCGCACCTGCCGCCGGACGATCTCATCACCATCACCCAGGACGACGTCGACACCGAGAAGCACAGCAGTTCGCGGCTGCGCGTCGGCACCGTCCTGCCGCGCGGCGAACTGCTGCACCTGGCGCTGATGTCGAGCGAGAACCGCGCCGCGCATGCGCTCGGCCGGACCTACCCGGGCGGCCTGCGCACCTTCGTCGCGATGATGAACGCCAAGGCGCGTTCCCTGGGCATGAACGACACCCGCTACGTCGAGCCGACCGGCCTGTCGAGCGAGAACCAGTCCAGCGCCCGCGACCTGGCACTGCTAGTCAACTACGCCTATGGCGACCCGCTGCTGCGCGAGTACAGCACGTCGTCGGAGCGCCAGGTCGAAGTGGGCCGCCGCGTCCTTCAGTTCAACACGACGAACCGCCTGGTCCGCAGCCCCGAATGGGACATCGGCCTGCAGAAGACCGGCTACATCTCCGAAGCCGGCCAGTGCCTGGTAATGCAGGCGCGCATTGCCGGGCGCAAGCTGATCATGGTGTTCCTGGATGGCGTGGGCCGCTACTCCCGCATTGCGGACGCCGAGCGGGTGCGCCGCTGGGTGGAAGCCAACCAGTACATGTCGCCGTCGGCTGGCGAGCGCCAGCAGACCGCCGTTCGCACGGTCGATTTTTCCAGCTGAGAAGGCCCGCGCCCGAGCGGGCGCCAAAGCACATTCGAAAGCGCCCGAGCCTTTGCAGGCCGGGCGCTTTGTCTTTCAGCTTCGCTGCAGTGGTCGGCGCTTCAGGAGGAGGCGGCCGCAGGCGCCGAGTCTGCCGCGCCCGCCGGTCCCGCCTTGTAGCCCAGGGCGCCTGAGATCTCGCCGGCGGTCGCCTGGAGCTTGGACAGCCAGCCTTCGTCCAGCCGGTCGGCCGGCGCCGAGATGGAAAGGCCGGCCACCAGCTTGCCCTGGTCGTCGTAGATGCCTGCCGCCATGCAGCGCACGCCCAGTTCGAGTTCCTCGTTGTCGCGGGCGATGCCGTATTGGCGGGCTTTCGACAATTCGCGCTCCAGTTGCGGCAACTGGGTGATGCTGTTTCGGGTGTGGCCGGCCAGCCCGGTGCGCGTGGCGTAGTTGCGGATGCGCTGCGGATCGTCCAGGGCCAGGAACAGCTTGCCGGTCGAGGTCAGGTGCAGCGGCGCCCGCCCACCGATGGCGCGCACCACCTGCATGCCGGAACGCTCGCTGTAGGCGCGCTCGATATAGACGATTTCGTCGCCCTGGCGCATGCTCAGATTGACGGGTTGCTGCGTCAGCTTGTGCAATTCGCGCATCGGAACGATGGCTGCGTCGCGCACGTTCAACCGGCCCTTGACCAGGTTGCCAAGCTCCAGCAGACGCATTCCCAGGCGATAGCTTCCCGCCTCGGGCCGGTCGACGAACCGGCCGACCGCCAGGTCGTTGAGGATCCGGTGCGCGGTGGACGGGTGCAGGCCGGTCTTTTCGCTGATTTCCTTGAGGGAGATGGCTTCCTCGCGCGATGCCAGGACGTCGATCAGCGAGAACATGCGCTCGATCACCTGGATGACCGGCGTGGCGGGAATGTCGGACTGTGTTTTTCTCATGGCTGGGCAGGAATGGAGCTGCCGGCCATTTTACTTTGTGAAATTAACATTGGCTTGCCAGCGGCCGTTGACCAGCACCTCGTTGGGCAGGTAGCGCGACTTGTAGGCCATCTTGGAACTGTCCTGGATCCAGTAGCCGAGGTAGACGTGCGGCAAGCCGAGTTGGCGCGCCTGCTCGATCTGCCAGAGCACGCTGAAATTGCCATAACTGGCGCCGGGTTCGGGCTCGTAGAACGTATAGACGGCCGACAAGCCGTCGTTGAGCACGTCCAGGATCGACACCATCTTGAGCTTGCCGGGGCCGCCGTCCGGCAGCGTCTCGCGAAACTCCACCAGGCGTGAATTGACCCTGCTTTGCAGCAGGAACTGGGTGTACTGGTCGATGCTGTCGTGGTCCATGCCGCCGCCGGCATGGCGGCCATTCTGGTAGCGCAGGTAGAGCTGGTAATGCTCGGGCACGAAGCACAGCCGCAGGACGCGCGCCTGCAGCCCGGCATGCCGGGCACGCGCGCGGCGCTGGCTGCGCGACGGGGCGAAGCGATCGACCAGCACCCGCAGCGGGACGCACGCATGGCATCCGTCGCAGTAGGGGCGGTAGGTGAACATGCCGCTGCGGCGAAACCCTTCCAGCACCAGGTTGGAATAGGCGTCGTTGTGAATGAGGTGGCTGGGGGTGGCCACCTGCGACCGGGCCAGCCGATCCGGCAGGTAGCTGCACGGATAGGGCGCAGTCGCGTAGAACTGCAGCGTCTGAAGCGGGAGATCCTTGAGGTGCGTCACGTCGTCGATGCGGGTCGCTCGGTCAGGAGTTCGTTCCAGTATACGGGCTTGAATTCCCACGTGGGGCCCGGCATTCGTGCGCTTTGCGCCACCTGTGCGAGGAAGTCGGCTCGCGGCATTTCGGCGGCACCCAGGCTGGCCAGGTGGGTGGTGTTCTGCTGGCAGTCGATCTGCGCGATGCCGTGGGCGCGGCAGAACGCGACAAGTGCCGCCAAGGCGGTCTTGGAGGCGTCGGGGCGGCGGGTGAACATGGATTCGCCAAACACGGCGCGACCGACGCCCACGCAGTACAGGCCGCCGGCGAGTTCGCCGCCGATCCAGGTCTCGACGCTGTGGGCGTGGCCCGCGCGGTGCAATGCCAGGTACGCCTGGACCATTTCCGGAAGGATCCAGGTGCCGCTTTGCCCGGGTCGCGCAACGCCGGCGCAGGCCTGGATCACAGCTTCGAAGTCGTTGTCGATGCGGATCTCGCAGCCGGGGGTGATGGCGAAGCGTCGCAGGGTCCTGCCGAACGAGCGGTGCAGGCGAAATTGCGCGGTCTGCAGCACCATGCGCGGATCGGGGCTCCACCACAGGATCGGCTGGTTGTCGCTGAACCATGGAAAGATGCCCTGGCCGTAGGCCTGCAGCAGCGTCGACACGTCCAGCGCGCCACCGGCGGCAAGCAGCCCAGGCACCGGGTCGTTGGCGCCCCAGGCCTGCGCCGGCGCGGGCAGGGCCTGGCCCGGGGTCAGCCAGGGCAGGGGGCGTGGGCGCATCTGGCGCGTCACCGGAGCGGGGCGTCGAGGGCCGCGGGCTTCAGCGGCCCCGCTTGCCGCCGAAAATTCCCCCCAGCACGCCGCGCAGGATCTCGCGGCCGGCCGTGGTGCCCATGGTCCGGACCGCCGACTTTGCCATGGTCTGCACCAGGCCGTCGCGCTTTCCGCCGCGAGGGCCGGTGGAGCCGAACAGCAGTTCGTTGATGTTCAGGCCGCCGAGCAGGCCCCCCGATTCCGCCCCGGCGCCGGCACCGCTCCTGGCACCGGCCGCCACGGTGGCGGCATCCGGCGCGCTTTGGGCGCGATCCTTGAGCTTTTCGTACGCGGATTCGCGGTCGACCGTCTTCTCGTACACGCCGGCCACCAGCGAGCCGGCGACCAGTTGCTGGCGCTGCTGCGCAGTGATGGGGCCCAACTGGCTACCCGGTGGAACCACGTAGACGCGCTCGGTCACGCTGGGGCGGCCCTTGGCGTCGAGCAGGCTCACCAGCGCCTCGCCGACCGCCAGCTCGGTGATGGCCGCCTCGATGTCGAGCCCCGGCTTGGGCCGCATGGTGGTGGCGGTCGCCTTGACCGCCTTCTGGTCGCGCGGGGTGAAAGCGCGCAGCGCATGCTGCACCCGGTTGCCCAGTTGGGCCAGCACGGCATCGGGGATGTCCAGGGGATTCTGCGTCACGAAGAACACGCCGACGCCCTTGGAGCGCACCAGCCGCACTACCAATTCGATGCGTTCGATCAGCGCCTTGGGCGCATCGTTGAAGAGCAGGTGCGCCTCGTCGAAGAAGAACACCAGCTTGGGCTTGTCCGGGTCGCCGATCTCGGGCAGCTGCTCGAACAGCTCCGACAGCATCCACAGCAGGAATGTTGCGTACAGCCGGGGTGAGTTCATCAGCTTGTCGGCGGCCAGGATGTTGATGACGCCCTTGCCCGAGACGGTCTGCATGAAGTCGTTGATGTTGAGCATCGGCTCGCCGAAGAACTTGTCGCCGCCCTGCGCCTCGATGGCCAGCAGGCCGCGCTGGATGGCGCCGATGCTTGCCGCGCTCACGTTGCCGTAGGCGGTGGTGAATTCCTTCGCGTTGTCGCCCACGTGCTGCAGCATGGCGCGCAGGTCCTTCAGGTCCAGCAGCAGCAGGCCGTTGTCGTCGGCGATCTTGAAGACCAGGTTCAGCACGCCCGCCTGCGTCTCGTTCAGATCCAGCATGCGCCCGAGCAGCAAGGGCCCCATGTCGGACACGGTGGCGCGCACCGGATGGCCCTGCTCGGCAAAGACGTCCCAGAGGGTGACCGGGCAGGCCTGCGGCGGCGGGGCGTCGATGCCGCGCTCCTTGAGCATGGCCGCCATCTTGTCGCCGATGCTGCCGGGCTGGCTGATGCCGGTCAGGTCGCCCTTGACGTCGGCCATGAATATCGGCACCCCGATGCCCGAGAGCTTCTCGGCCAGCGTCTGCAGGGTGACCGTCTTGCCGGTGCCGGTGGCGCCGGTGATCAGCCCGTGGCGATTGGCCAGGCCCGGCAGGAGCGCGCATTCCGTGCTGCCGTGCCGGGCGATGAGAAGAGGGTCTGCCATGGGATGCTCCGGAGTGCTTCGAGAAGGGTCCAGTCTATCCAAAGGGGCTCCCTATAATCGGCGCGTCGCTTCCTCAGAGCCCACCCCACTGGAGTTTCCTTTGTCTGTTCCTGCCGAGTCCACGAACCAACAATCACCGCTGGAAAGCGAACTGGCCACATTGCTGGTGGAGGCTCTCAACCTTGAAGTGGCACCGCAGGACATCCCGCCCGAAGCGCCGCTCTACGGCGAAGGGCTCGGGCTCGACTCGATCGACATCCTGGAAGTCGCCCTGGAAGTTTCGCGCCGTTACGGATTCCAGTTGCGTTCCGACGACGAACGCAACCAGGAAATCTTCTCCTCGCTGCGCAGCCTGGCGACGCACGTGGCGAGCAACCGGACAACGCCCTGAGTGCCGGTGATTCCCCTGACCTGAACCCGCCGCTGACGATGTCGCGCTGGCGCTTGGCATTGTGGCTCGCCGGGGGCATCGCCTATGCCGGCCTGTCTCACTGGATGATGCTCTATCACGCGGCCGCGCCCTGGGCGCTGGCGGCGCTGTTCGCACCGTTGTGGCTGGCGCTGGTCGGTCTGGCTGCTGGCCGCTTCGGGCGGCTGGGCGCGCTGGTCGTGTTGCTGGCGGGCGCGGCATGCGTCTACGAGATCGCGCACGGCCAGGCGGGCGACCCGAACCGCCTGTATGTGTTGCAGCACGTGGGCATCAACGCCGTGCTCTGCGCATGGTTCACGAGCACCCTGCGGCCCGGCAGGGTGTCGCTGATCGGTGAGTTCGCCCGCCGGATCCATCCGCTGTCGGCCGAGCAGCGTCTCTATACCGCCAAGGTCACGCGGTTGTGGGCTTTGTACTTCGCCCTCATGGCGCTGGCCTCGGTTTCCACCTATCTCATCCTGCCGTTCGAGGCCTGGTCGCTGCTGGCGAACGTGCTCACGCCCTTGTGCGTGGTGGCCTTGTTCCTCGGAGAACATTTCGCCCGCTACCGGCTGCATCCGGAATTCGAGCGATCGCGCCTGGTCGATGTCCTGCGCGTCGCCGTCGCCGGCCGGTCACGCGATACCCTTCGTCAATGACGTCTCGCCTTGCCACCACAGTCGCGCTGCCGCTGCTCTCCCAGCGCGATCTTGCCGCGCCGCTCGCCTGGCGCGCCGGCCGTCCGGTCAGCGGACACCGCTTCCTGGCGGACGTGCACCAGCTTGCCACGCGCCTGCCAACCCATGCCCGCGTCCTGAACCTGTGCAGCGACCGTTATGTCTTCGCGGTCGGGCTCGGGGCCGCGCTGATGCGCGGGCAGGCCAGCCTCCTGCCGCCCGACGCGCGGCCGGACACGCTGGCGCGGCTGGCTACTCCCGGCGGCGGCACGTACGTCCTGACCGACGATGCGCAGCTGCAGCCGCCGGAAGGCCTGGCCTGCCACCTGGTGGATCTGCCGCCGACCGAGGCGGACGACGATGCCGTGGCGCTTCCGGTTCCGGCCTTCGCCCCCGGCTGCCATGCGGTGAGCCTGCTCACGTCCGGCTCGACCGGCGTGCCACAGGCGCATGCCAAACGCTGGGACACGTTGGTGGGCGACGTTGCCGCTGCCGTGCCGCGTCTGTCGGCGCTGCTGGGGCGTCCGTCGCTGGCCGGGCTGACGCTGGTCGCGACGGTGCCGGTCCAGCACAGCTACGGCCTCGAATCGTCGGCCCTGCTTGCCATGCTCGGCGGTGCCGCCTTCGACAGCGCCCGGCCGTTCTTCCCGGCGGACATCGTGGCTGCGCTCGAAGCCGTGCCGCGCCCGCGAGCGCTGGTGACCACGCCGTTCCATCTCAAGACCCTCCTGATGTCGGGCCTGGCGTTGCCGCAGGTCGATTTCATGCTGTCGGCCACGGCGCCGTTGTCGCCGCAACTGGCTGCGCAGGCCGAGCAGGCCCTGGGCGGGCCGCTGATCGAAATCTACGGCAGCACCGAGACCGGCCAGGTGGCCACGCGCCACACGACGCGCAGCGCGGAATGGGAGACGATGGGCGAGATCCGGGTGCGCCGCGAGGACGCGGTCGGCGGTGACGGCGCCGAGCGCTACATCATGGAGGGCGACTTCGTGCCCGCCCCCACGCCGATGGCCGACGTGCTGGAGCTGCTGGACGACCGGCGCTTCCGCCTGCTGGGCCGCGCCAACGACCTGATCCACGTGGCAGGACGGCGCAGCTCCCTTGGGCACCTGAACTTCCACCTCAACAGCATTCCGGGCGTCCAGGACGGCGCGTTCTGGCTACCCGACGAGGTGGCCGACGGCGTGGTCCGGCCGGTCGCCTTCGTCGTCGCGCCCGAACTCTCCGCCGCCGACATCACGGCAGCGTTGCGCCAGCGGCTGGAGTCGGTCTTCGTGCCGCGCCGTGTGGTGCACGTGAACGCGCTGCCGCGCGAGGCCACCGGCAAGCTGGTGGTGCGCACCTTGCGCGAATTCGCCCTGGCACAGCTCGCCAGGGACGGCGAACCGGTCCGCCTCACGCGGGACGTGCCGGCCGACCACCCGGCCTTCGCCGGCCACTTTCCTGGCCACCCGCTGCTGCCCGGTGCGCTCATATTGGCCGACGTGCTGGAGGCGCTGGCACGCGTGCCGGTGCTGGCGGCGCGGCTCGGGCCGCATCCGACCCTCGCGGCTGCGAAGTTCCTGGCGCCGGTCGGACCGGGCGCGCGGCTGACTATCTCGCTCCTGCCCGAGGCCGGCGCTTCCCAGGGGGTGCGGTTCGAGGTCCATCGCGAGGATGTGTTGGCGGCCAGTGGCCGTTGGCTGTCCGGCGAGGGGGCCGCGCCATGAGCGTCCCGGCCACATCGCGGCCGGAAGCCGTGGCGGGAACGGGCGCATCGACGGCAGCCGGGTCGAGCGGCCACTGGGCCCGCATGCCCGAGCGCAGCAACCTGGTGGCACTGCGCTTCTTCAGCGCATTCGTGCTGCGCTGCGGCCGGCGCGCGGCGCGGTTGGCGCTTCATCCGCTGACCCTCTACTTCTTTCTTTTCTCGCCGGGGCCGCGCCGCTGCGTCAAGCGCTACCTGCAGCGCGCCATCGGCCCCCAGATGGGGTGGCGCGACGGCTACCGGCTGATCTACAACTTCGCCGCCACGGTTCTCGACCGCATCTTCTTCCTGCGCGGGCGGATTGACCTGTTCGACCTGCGCGTGGTGGGCAACGAGGCCCTGGACGCCGAGTACGCGCTCGGCCGCGGGGCATTCCTCATTGGGGCCCACGTCGGCAGCTTCGAGGCCGTCGGCGCGAGCCGGCAGACCAGCGCCGACGCCGAGCGCCTGCGCCTGGCCATGCTGATGTACCTGGAAAACGCGCAGCAGATCCACGCGGTACTGAGCGCCATCAGCGACGAACGCTACCGGCCGGAGGTGATTCCGCTGGGCCGGCCGGAGTCGATGCTGCAGCTGCGCGACTGGCTCGACGCCGGCGGGCTTGCCGGCCTGCTGGCCGACCGCACGCTGCCGCGCCAGGATGAACAGGAGGCGCAGCGCGGCAGCAGCCGCACCATCGACTTTCTCGGTCATCCGACCGTGTTCAGCGACGGGCCGTTCCGCCTGGCGGCGCTGTTGCGGCGCAAGGCGTTCTTCATGGCGGGCATCTACCTGGGCGGGGCGCGCTACGAGGTGCGTTTCGAGCCGCTGGCGGATTTCACCGACGTCACGCCGGGCGATCGCGAAAGTGCCATCGAGGCCGCACTCCAGGCCTACGTCCGGCGTCTGGCGGCGCTGTGCCGCGAGCATCCGCACAACTGGTTCAACTTTCATGACTTCTGGCTGGAAGACACTCGCTGAAAAGCTGGGGCGGAGCCTGCGCGTCGCCTTGCTCGGCGCGCCGCTGCTGCTGGGGCCCGCCGCCTCCTGGGCCTTCGACCTGGACGGCCTGATGGCCCAGCTCGCAGCCAGCAAGGGTGGCGACGCGCGCTTTACCGAGCAGCGCTTCGTGCGCGGCGTGGAAGGCCCGCTGGAGTCTCGCGGCACGCTGAGCTTTTCGCCGCCGGACAAGCTGGTGCGCCGTACCGAATCGCCGCGCGAGGAGTCGATGGTCGTGGACGGCAACACGCTGACCCTGTCGCGCGGCGGGCGAACCCGCACCATGGCGCTGGACAGCATGCCAGAGGTGCGCGGCATGGTGGACGCCATGCGCGGCACCCTCAATGGCGACGGGCGGATCCTGAAGCAGCAGTTCCGCAGCACGCTCAGTGGTACCGAGGCCAGCTGGGCACTGCAGCTTCAGCCCTTGGACGACCGCCTGGCGGCCCAGGTGCGCAGCATGCGCCTGACCGGCCGCGGCGGCGACGTGCTGGGCATCGAGATGGAACTCATTGGCGGAGACCGCTCGGTGATGCGCATCACGCCGGCGCGCGCCGCTGCCAAGGCGCCGTCCTGAACCGGTCGCCGCAGCGCATGCGCAAGGCCCCAGCCAGTCGCGAGCATCGGCCGCGCCGCGCGCTGACGCTCGTGCTGTGGCTCGCGGCGATGGCCATAGGCGCGCTCTTCATCGCCCGCACCCCTTTCAGCGCCGACCTGTCGGCTTTCCTGCCGGCGCATCCCGACGCCCGACAGCGCCTTCTCATCGAACAGTTGCAGGGCGGCGTGGCCTCGCGCAGCCTGCTGGTGGGGCTGGAGGGCGGCGCCGACGCCGCTCAACGCGCCGAGGTCTCCCGCGCCATGGCCAACCGCCTGCGCGACAGTGGCCTGTTCGACCTGGTCCAGAACGGGGAGCACAGCGACTGGACCGAGGCGGGCGAATGGCTTCTCGCGCACCGCTACCAGCTGGCGCCCGGCGTGGATCCTGCGCACTTCAGCGTCGCGGGCCTGCGCGATGCCGTGCTCGACACGCTGTCGCTGCTGGGTACGCCCGCGGGCAACCTCGTCAAGCCCTTGCTCGAGCGCGATCCGACCGGGGAGATGCAGCGCATCGCCGAAGGGCTGATCCCGGCAAGTGCGCCGCGCTCGGAAGGCGGCGTCTGGGTCTCGCGCACGGCACCGCGCGCTCTGCTGCTGGTCACGACCCGCGCCGCGGGCAGCGACCTCGATGCGCAAGCCGTCGCCATCGAAGCGGTGCGTACCGCGTTCGACGAGGCGACGAAGCAGGCGGGCGCGACCCGACCGACGCTGCAGATCAGTGGCGCGCCGTTGTTCTCCGTCCAGAGCCGCGACCAGATCAAGGCCGAGGCCGTCAAGCTCGCGACCATTGGCGCGCTGGTCGTCGGCGGCCTGTTGCTGCTGGCCTTTGCTTCGCCGCGGGCATTGCTGGTGGCGGTGGTGCCGGTGGCGACCGGCGTCGTCGGCGGCACCGCTGCCGTGGGCCTGGCGTTCGGCCACGTCCACGGGCTGACGATGGGCTTTGGCAGCACACTGATCGGTGAGACCATCGACTACGCCATCTACTACCTGATCCAGGCGCGTCGCGGCGCCACCGACGGCGCTCCCGGCAGCGGCTGGCGCCAGTGGGTCCGGGTCCACTGGCCCACCGTTCGGCTGGGCGTGCTGACGTCGGTGTGCGGCTTCAGCGCGCTGGTCTTCTCGGGCTTCCCGGGACTGGCGCAACTGGGCGTGTTCTCGGTGGCCGGACTGGTGACGGCCGCCCTGGCCACGCGGTACGTGCTGCCTGTCTTCACACCCGATGGCGCGTCCGGGCGCGGCCTGCGCCACCACATGGCGCAAATGGCCAACGGCCTGATGCAGGCATTGCCGCGCCTGCGCTGGCTGTTGCTGGCGCTTTGCCTGGCGTCAGCGGCGCTGCTCGCCTGGCAACACGACCACATCTGGCGAGCCGGGCTCGGATCGATGAGCCCGGTGCCGCTCGCGGCGCAGGAGCTCGATGAGAAGCTTCGCGCCGATCTCGGCGCCGACGAAGCCAGTACGCTCGTGATGGTGCAGGGCGATGACCTCGAGTCCACCTTGCAATCGGTCGAGGCCGCAAGTGCCCGCCTGCAGCCGCTGGTCGACGCTGGCCAACTGGCCGGATTCGACGCCGTCACGCGCGTGCTGCCGAGCCGGGCCGCACAGCAGGCGCGCCAGGCCAGCGTGCCGGATGCGCAGACCCTGCGCGAGCGCCTGCAGCAAGCCTTGCAAGGCCTGCCGCTCTCGGCGTCCCGGCTGGAGCCCTTCATCGAGGAAGCCTCGGCCGCCCGCACCCTGGCGCCCATCGGCCTGGCGGATCTGCGCAACGGCTCGCTGGCACCTCTGGTGAACGCCATGCTGGTCGAACGGCCGGGCAGCGGCTACAGCGCGGTGGTTTCGCTGCACCCCGGCGCCACATTCGATCCCGCCGCGCTGCGGCAGGCGCTGGCCGGCCTGCCGCAAGTCCAGGTCATCGACGTCGGCGTGGAACTCCATGCGCTCTACGCGCGGTACCTGAGCGAGGCCTTCGTGCAGGTCCTGCTCGGGGCGTTGGGCGTCGTGGTGCTGCTCGGCCTCTACCTGCGATCGTTGCGGCGCCTCCTTGCCGTGTGCCGGCCTCTGGTGGGCGCCGTGTTGCTGACGCTCGGCGCGCAAGCAGTGCTCGGCGTGCCGCTGGGCATCCTCCATCTGGTGGGCCTGCTGCTGGTGGTGGCCGTGGGCTCGAACTACGCGCTGTTCTTCGACCAGCTGCGCGAAACCGGGCGCGCCGACGAAGACACGCTGGCGTCGCTGCTGCTGGCCAATCTCACGACCGTGGTGTCTTTCGGCCTGATTGCGCTGTCGGAAATTCCTTCGCTTTCGGCCATCGGCCGGGTGGTGGCACCGGGGGCACTGCTGGCATTGCTGCTGTCTGCGGCATTTGCCCGCGGGCAGGTGCGGCCATCGGCTTAGACCCCTCGGGTCTGAGCGAAAATCGCGCAACCGCCATGATGTCGCCAACTCCCTTCGGGCTTGACGCGCTCAAGCCACTGTCGCCCTTCGTGCGCGCCAGCATCGCCTGGCACGCGCTCGCGCTGGCGGCCGCGCTCGCGTGGCCCGGCGCGCTGCCTTGGGCGGTGGCGGCGCTGGTGCTGAACCATCTGGTGCTGACCGCGGCAACATTGACGCCGCGCACCGCGCTGCTCGGCGGCAACATCACCCGCCTGCCGGCGAGCGCGGCGGACGCGGGCGAGGTGGCGCTCACCATCGACGACGGCCCGGATCCCGAGGTGACGCCGCAGGTGCTCGACCTGCTCGACGCCGCCGGCCAGCGCGCCACGTTCTTCTGCATTGCGGAGCGGGTTGCGCTGTATCCCGAGCTCGCACGGCAGATCGTGGCGCGCGGCCACGACGTGCAGAACCACACCGCCCGGCATTCGCACACATTCTCGCTGCTCGGACCCGCCGGGTACGCGAGGGAGATCGGACGAGCGCAGGACATCCTGCAGCAGGTGACCGGCGTGCGCCCGACCTGCTTTCGGGCGCCCGCCGGATTCCGCAACCTTTTCCTGGCGCCGGTGCTGCAACGCCTGGACCTGCAACTCGTCAGCTGGACCCGCCGCGGCTTCGACACGCGCGATGCCGATCCGGCCCGCGTGCAGCAGCGCCTGCTGCGCGGCCTTCGCGCCGGCGACATCCTCCTGCTGCACGACGGCAACGCGGCGCGTACGGCGCGCGGCGGGGCAGTGCTGCTGGACGTTCTCCCGCCGCTGCTCGAACAGTTGCGCCGACAGGGACTGCACTCGGTCACACTGACACGCGGGCTGAGCCGACGAGCGGCGCACGCGAAAAGTACAGGACGGGAGAGCGACGACACGCCATGACTCGATTGCCAAGCACCGACAACCACTGGAACAGCCTGCTTGTGAATGCCGCGCAGCCGTACCGGCAGGCGGGGCGCTTCGCCTGGCATTTCGCGCGTGGAAAGCTCGGGCGCGACCCGGTGTTCCGCTGGGTGGTCGAACAAGGGCTGATCATGCCGGGCCATCGCCGCGTGCTCGACATCGGGTGCGGCCAGGGCCTGCTGGCCAGCCTGCTGGCCGCCATGAACGAAATGCATTCCGACGCCCAATGGCCGACCGGCTGGTCATTGCCGCCGGCGCCTGCCCGCTATACGGGCATCGAGCTGATGCCGCGTGACGTGGCCCGTGCGGAGCGGTCGATCGGCCACCTGCAACCGCCGCCGGCGTTCGTCTGCGCCGACATGTGCAGCGCGGCGTTGCCGGCGAGCGACCTCGTGGTGATCCTTGACGTGCTGCACTACGTCGACCTGTCGGCGCAGGAGAAGGTGCTGGAACGCGTGCGCGAGGCGCTCGCCGCCGGCGCGGGCGATCGACGCGACGGCGTGCCGCCGCGCCTGCTGCTGCGCGTGGGCGACGCCGCCAGCGCGGTGGGCTATCGCATCAGCCAATGGGTGGACCACGCCGTGACGCGCGCGCGCGGCCATCAGATGCCGCCGACCTGGGGGCGGCCGCTGGCGGAATGGCAGCGCCAGCTCGAACGGCTGGGCTTCGAGGTGAGCAGCGTGCCCATGAGCCGCGGCACGCCTTTCGCCAACGTGCTGCTGGTGGCCGATCTGCCGACATGAAGGAATCCGAGTGAGCCTCTTGCAACTTGACCGCGACGGCATTGCCGCGCGCATCCCGCATAGCGGCACCATGTGCCTGCTCGAGCGGCTCGACGCCTGGGACGCGCAGCACATCGCATGCAGCACGGCCACCCACCGGCTGCCCGACAATCCGTTGCGCACCGCCGATGGCCTGATGGCGCCATGCGCCATCGAATATGCCGCGCAGGCCATGGCGCTGCACGGCGGCCTGCTGGCCAAGGAAGGCCAGGAGGCCAGCGCGGGCTACCTGGCCAGCGTGCGCAACGTTCAGTTCGGCCAGGCGAGACTGGACACGGTCGATGGCGACCTCCAGGTCCAGGCCCACCGGCTGTCCGGCGACGAACGGCAGGTGCTCTACGAATTTCGCGTCGGCGACGCCGGCGGGCGGATGCTGGCCCAGGGACGGGCCGTCGTCGTACTCAATACCCCACTTTCAACGGAAGACCTCGCATGAACTGGAGCGGCAAGCGCGCATTGATCACCGGTGCCAGTGGCGCCCTGGGCGAGGCCATCGCCCGCCGCCTCGCGGCCGGCGGCGCCACGGTGCTGCTGCACGCCAATTCGAGGCCCGAAGCCGTGCATGCCCTGGCCGAGCAGATCACCCGGGACGGAGGCAAGGCGCAATGCCATGTGTTCGACCTGCGCAGCGACGATGCCTGCGCGCAAGCCTGCCAGGCCATCCTGGCCGAGGGGCCGGTACAGATCCTGGTCAACAACGCCGGCGTGCACGACGACGCCGTGCTGCCGGGCATGCAGGCCGGGCAATGGCACAAGGTGGTCGATGTCTCGCTCAACGGCTTCTTCCGCGTCACCCAGCCGCTGCTGCTGCCGATGCTGCGCACGCGCTGGGGCCGCATTCTCAACATCTCGTCGGTGGCGGCGCTCACCGGCAATCGCGGGCAGGTCAACTACGCCGCGGCCAAGGGCGGCCTGAACAGCGCGACCAAGGCGCTCTCGCTCGAAGTGGCCGCGCGCGGGGTGACGGTCAATGCCATAGCCCCGGGCATCATTGCCTCGCCCATGGCAGACGCCGTGTTCGACAAGGCCACCATCGACCAACTGGTTCCTGCCAAGCGCGCCGGCACGCCGGACGAGGTGGCTGCCCTTGCTGCATTCCTGGCCAGCAACGAGGCGTCCTATATCACCGGGCAGGTGATCTCCATCAACGGCGGAATGATCTGAGAGGGCGTCCTGCCGGACGCGCCTATTGGAACGGCGGCAGGCGCAGCACCTTCTTGGCGACCAGCAGCGGCAGGCGCAACACGAATTCCGCCATCAACCGGGTGTGCATCCAGCTGAGCAGGGCGTTGTCGCGGACATAGTTGAAGTGCGAGACACCGCCTTCGTCCGCACTGAGGTACTTCACCGGCGCATCGATGTTGACCGGCTTGACGCCGCGCCAGGCCAGGCGCACCACCGCCTCGGTGTCGAAGTCGAAGCGGCGCATCCATGGCTGGCGTTCCATCACCGCGATCAGGTCCGCCACCGGATAGACCCGGAAGCCGTAGAGCGAGTCGCCGATGCCGGCGCACAGCGTCTCGAGATGCGTCCAGCCGTTGGACACGCGACGCCCCTGCACGCGCAATTGCGGGGCGCTGGCATCGAACACGGGCATGCCGAGCACCATGGCATCGGGCTGCCGGATCGACCGTTCCATGAACGTGCCGATCAGGTCGGCCGGGTGCTGCCCGTCCGAGTCCATGGTCAACGCGTGGGTGAAGCCGGCCGCGCGCGCCGCACGCAGGCCGTGCAGCACCGCGGCGCCCTTGCCCCGGTTGGTCGGCAGGTGCCAGACGCGCAGCCCTGGGTCTTGTTCGGCGAGCGCCTGAAGGCGTTCGCCGGTGCCGTCGGTGCTCCCGTCGATGACGACCCAGACGGGATCCCATTGGGCGCGCGCGGCGGCCACGGTGTCGAACAGCCGCTCTCCGGTGTTGTAGCTGGGAATCAGGACGAGGTGGGTGCGCGAGGCTTGGGGCATGCAGGGGGGGCGTCCGGAGCGCCTTCCACGATGTTTTCCCGATAGTACCGTTCCAGCTCCGCCAGCAACGCGTCGTCGTCGGCAGCGGGGCTGAAGCGCCGGCCGAGCCGCAGCCTGAAGGTGACCGGCAGCGGCGGCACGCGCCAAAGCGGCCATCCCTTGCGCAGGTAGGGCGTGTCGGTTTCTATGAAGACGGTCTGGATCGGCACCTGGGCCAGGCGCGCGATCAGCGTGACGCTCGGCCGAAAGGTGTCCAGCGGCGGCGTCTCGGTGCGGGTGGCTTCCGGAAAGATCACGAGTTGCCCCCCGCCGCGCAGGTCGTCCCGGGCTGCCCGTACCATCTGCCAGGCCGATTCGTTGCTGATGTAGCGGGCCAGTCGCGCGCCGGCACCCAGGAAGACGTTGTGCAGCAGGCCTGCCTTCATGATGCAGGCGCTGCGCGGCAGGCGCGCCACCAGCAGCAGGGCGTCGAACATCGTGGGATGGTTCGCCACGATGATCAGGCCACGCTCGTCGCGCAATGCGTCGAGGCAGCCATCGTCGATGCGCATCGTGTGCAGTGCCTGCGCCACCGTCCAGAAAAGGCGGTAGCCATAGGAAATGCCGGCGCGCCCGAGCGTGCGCGCCTGGTGTTCCGGCAGCAGTTGCAATGGCAGCGCCAACAGGTTCCAGGCCAGCGAGCACAGGCCGATGAACAGCAATGTCGCATACAGCCTCAGGCCCCCGAGGAGTTTCAGCATCCGGGTTCCTTGACGGCTGGTGAGTCAGGCCTTCAGCGCGCCCGGCGCCACGGCGTGTGCTTCGATCTCGACCAGCAGATCAGCCCTGCAGACGTCGGCCTGGAGGAACACGGCGCGGCGCAGGGTGGCACTATCGGGCCCGAGGGTGTGCGCCAGGACCTGGCGCACGACGTCCAGGTGAGCCGCGTCGCGGATGTACACGACCACGTCCAGCGCGCCCAGGTCGAAGCGAGCGCTGCAGCGCTGGCGTGCGGCATCGATCACCGCCGCGAGGTTGCGCAGCGTCTCGCGCGTCTGCTCGGCCACGTCGCCCGGGTGCACCGTGGCATGGCCGACGATGCTGGCGGTGCCGGAGATGAACAGTGCCAGGGCGCCGTTGCCGATGTCGGCCAGCGCCGCCCGGGAGAACAGGGGCGGGCGCGGGCCGTAGTCGCTGGGATAGCGGTAGGCGGACACCTGCCGCGGGTTCTCGACGGCGAGTGGCGCCCGCTGGCCGGCCAGGAAGTGGATGGCCAGGCCGCCGCGCTGGACGCCGAGCGCGCAGGCGGCCGGCGCGCCTTCGAGCACGCCCAGCCCGGTCTCGAGGAACGCCTGCTGCCGGCCCACGTTGAACTGTCGATAGCGCTCCAGGCCACCGCCATCCTCGTTGATCCGCGGCAGATAGTTCCAGATACGCTGCAGATGCGGACAGCCTGCACGTCGCATGGCTTCGAAAAGCTGGCTGTAGCCCTCGCGGGCGAGCATTTCGAGCCCGCCCGGCATCGATGTTTCGTCGAACTCGACCACGCCGAGCATCCAATGGCCGTCGGTGCGCCAGCGCGCGGCGCCGTGGCTGCCGGCGTGTGTGCTCCGGCCGGTCGACCAGACATCGGCGCTTGGCTGTGCGTCGCCGAGGATGGCGCCCTTGACGCTGGTCAGCCAGTCCGGGCCGCCGTGGCTGCCGTAGGCCAGCGCACCGAGCGGTGATCGGCCCGTTCCGAGGCTGTCGCCGAGTCTCGACAGGGGCAGGCGGCGAACTTCGAGGGAAGACGGAGCGGATTCGGCAGAGAGGCTCACTGGGCTTTGCTTGCGGTGTATTCGGAGAAGATGCCGAGCTCCAGGTGCTGACGCACGTCCTGGAAGCCGGCTTCGCGCAGCGCCGTGAGCACCGCGTCGGGCGGGATGCAGGCCTCGATGGTGTCCCAGTAATAGCGCCACAACTCGGCCGACCCATGGGCCCGCCCGGCCAGGCGGGCCACCACCGGCACCACGCCGCGCATGTAGCCCTTGAGGACCGACATGCCGAGGGCGGTGCGCGGCCGGGTGATCTCGAGGATGACCAGGCGGCCGCCTGGCCGCAGGACACGGTGGAATTCGGCGAAGGCGGCCGACACATCGCCGATGTGGCGCAGCGCATAACCCATGCTGAGGAAGTCGCAGCTGGCGTCCGGCCGCGGGAGCGACTCGGCCATGCCTTGCACCAGTTCGACGCCCGGCAGGTGCACCTGGCCCATCATGCCCGGGCTGGGGTCCACGCCGACCAACTTGCCCGACGGCCCGATCAGACCCAGCGCCTCGGTTGCCACCATGCCGGTGCCGATGCCGACGTCGAGCACCTGCATGCCCGCCGCCAACCCCGCGCGCTGGAGCGCCTTGCGCCGGTACCAGCGGCCCGAACCGAGGGCCAGCACGTGCTCGATGCGTTCGTAGTCGGGGGCCGTCTCGTCGAAGATGCGCGTCAGGAACGCGCGATGTTCTGTCTCGTTCTTGTAATAGTCCGGCAGCGTCGCATGGGGTGCGAGCGGCGGGGCCATGCGGTTTGCGTCGGGGGACTGGTTCTGCATCGCATGATTATGCGCAAAGCCTCCTGTGAAATTCTGTTGCCACTGCCCACGAGGCGCCTGCGCGGGCCAAGTAAGATCGCCCTTTGCCTTGAAACAAAAGAAAGCTAGAGAGAAAAGCCATGGCCGGACACAGCAAATGGGCCAACATCCAGCATCGGAAAGGGCGCCAGGACGAGAAGCGCGGCAAGGTCTGGACGCGCGTCATCCGCGAGATCATGGTCGCGGCGCGCCAGGGCGGCGGCGACCTGAACGCCAACCCGCGCCTGCGCCTGGCCGTTGACAAGGCCAAGGCGGCCAACATGCCGGCCGACACGGTCAAGCGCAACATCGACAAGGCCACCGGCAATCTCGAAGGCGTGACCTACGAGGAAATCCGCTACGAGGGCTACGGCATCGGCGGCGCCGCCATCATCGTCGACACCATGACGGACAACCGGGTGCGCACGGTGGCCGAGGTGCGCCATGCATTCGGCAAGTACGGCGGCAACATGGGCACCGAGGGCTCGGTGGCCTTCCAGTTCAAGCACTGCGGCCAGTTGATCTTCGCGCCGGGCACGGACGAGGACAAGCTCATGGAAGTGGCGCTCGAAGCGGGCGCCGAAGACGTGATCACCGGCGACGACGGCGCCATCGAAGTGCTGACGGCAACCGGCGACTTCGAGTCGGTCAAGAACGCACTCGAAGCCGCCGGGCTCGTCCCCGAGGTGGCCGAGGTGACAATGCGAGCCGAGAACACCATCGACATGCAGGGCGAGGACGCCCAGAAGATGCAGAAGCTGCTCGACGCCCTGGAAGACCTGGACGACGTCCAGGAGGTCTACCACAACGCTTCACTGGACGAATGAAAGCCTGCGCATGAAGGTATTGGTCATCGGAGGCGGCGGCCGCGAGCACGCACTGGCCTGGCGCCTGGCACAAGGCAATCGGGTCAGCCGCGTCTACGTGGCGCCGGGCAACGGCGGGACCGAGGGCGATCCGCGCTTCACGCAGGTGAGCATCACCGATCCGGCCAAGCTGTGCGCCTGGGCGAAGAAGGAAAAGATCGCGTTGACCGTGGTCGGCCCGGAAGGGCCGCTGGCGGCCGGCGTGGTCGACGAGTTCCGCGCCAACGGACTGCGCATCTTCGGCCCGACCAAGGCGGCAGCCCAGCTCGAGAGCTCGAAGGCCTTCTCCAAGGACTTCATGAAGCGCCACAAGATCCCGACGGCGAAGTACGAAACCTTCACCGACGCGGCGGCGGCGCATGCGTACGTGGACGCGCAAGGCGCCCCGATCGTGGTCAAGGCCGACGGCCTCGCGGCCGGCAAGGGCGTGGTGGTGGCCCAGACTGCGCAGGAAGCACACGAGGCCATCGACTTCATGCTGGTCGACAACAAGTTCGGCGTGTCGCACAACCAGGGCGGCGCCCGGGTGGTGATCGAGGAATTCCTCGCCGGCGAAGAGGCCAGCTTCATCGTCATGTGCGACGGCAAGAACGTCCTGCCGCTGGCCACCAGCCAGGACCACAAGCGCCTGCTCGACGGCGACGCCGGCCCCAACACGGGTGGCATGGGCGCGTATTCGCCTGCGCCTGTGGTCACCGCGGAGGTGCATGCGCGGGTGATGCGCGAGATCATCCTGCCCACCGTGCGCGGCATGGAAAAGGACGGCATTCCGTACACCGGCTTTCTGTACGCGGGCCTGATGATCGACGCGTCCGGACACCCGAAGACGCTGGAATTCAACTGCCGCATGGGCGACCCGGAAACGCAGCCGATCATGATGCGCTTCAAGTCCGACCTGTTCGAGGTCCTGTCGCACGCCACCGACGGCACGCTCGACCAGGTCGAACTGCAATGGGACCGCCACATCGCGCTCGGCGTGGTGATGGCCGCGGCCGGCTATCCGCTCGACCCGCGCAAGGGCGACCGCATCACCGGCATTCCGCCTGAAGCACCCGACGCGGTGGTCTTCCACGCCGGAACCTCGATGGACAGCGGCGAGCTGCGCACCAGCGGCGGCCGCGTGCTGTGCGTCACCGTGCTGGCCGACAGCGTCAAGCTGGCCCAGCAGCGCGCCTACGAGGTGGCCTCCAAGGTCGGCTTCGACGGCGCGCAGTACCGCAAGGACATCGGACACCGGGCCGTGCACCCGCGCGGCGCCAGCACGTGATGTCGGGCGCGTCGCCGGACGCAGCAGGCGAATACCTGCGCGGCCTGCAGCAGCGGATCATGACGGCGGTGGAGGAGGCCGATGGCAAGTCCTGCACCCGGGACGGCTGGACCAAGGAACCGCACGAACCCCTCCAGGGCAGCGGCCTGACCTGCATCCTCGAAGGCGGCGCGCTTTTCGAGCGGGCCGGGTGCGGCTTCTCGCAGGTCAGCGGGCCGAAGCTGCCGCCGTCGGCGACCCAGCATCGTCCCGAACTGGCCGGTGCGCCTTTCGAGGCCATGGGCGTGTCGCTGGTGTTCCATCCCCGCAACCCCTACGTACCGACCGTGCACATGAACGTGCGCATGCTGGCGGCTTTGCCCGAAGGCGGCGAGCCGGTGTGCTGGTTCGGCGGCGGCATGGACCTCACGCCGTACTACGGCTTCGAGGAAGACGCGCGTCATTTCCATGGCGTCTGCCGCGACGCGCTGGTGCCGTTCGGCGACGACAAGTACCCGCGCTTCAAGACCTGGTGCGACGACTACTTCCATCTGCGCCATCGCAACGAGCAGCGCGGCGTCGGCGGCATCTTCTTCGACGACTTCTCCGAGCTGGGCTTCGAGCGCAGCTTCGACATGCTGCGCTCCGTGGGAGACGCATTCCTGCCGGCCTACCTGCCGATCGTGCAGCGCAGGCGCGACACGCCCTACGGCGAGCGCGAACGGGAATTCCAGCTCTACCGGCGCGGCCGGTACGTGGAATTCAACCTGGTGTGGGACCGTGGCACGCACTTCGGCCTGCAGTCCGGAGGACGCACCGAGTCGATCCTCCTGTCGATGCCGCCGCTGGCCAGCTGGGCGTACCGCCAGGCGCCGGCGCCCGGTTCGCCCGAGGCGCGCCTGTACACCGATTTTCTGGTGCGCCGCGAATGGCTCTGAGTCCAGGCCGGTCCGCCGGGACTGCGCGCATCGGCATCTTCGGCGGTGCCTTCGATCCGCCTCACAACGCGCATGTCGCCCTCGCGCGCCAGGCGCTGGCCCAACTGGCACTGGACGAGTTGCGCGTGATGCCCACCGGCCAGGCCTGGCACAAGGCGCATGGGCTCAGTCCGGCGCAGGACCGGTTGGCCATGGCACGCCTGGCCTTCGGCGAACTGCCCCGCACGCAGATCGACGACCGCGAGATTCGCCGCGCCGGCCCGACCTATACCCTCGATACCCTGCGCGAACTGCGGGCCGAGCAACCCCAGGCACAATTGCTGCTGTTGCTCGGCGCCGACCAGGCCAGGGCGCTGCCGACCTGGCACGGCTGGCAGGAGATCCTGGCGCTTGCTATTGTTTGTGTAGCGCGGCGTCCAGGCCCCGCTTCGGAATCCCTCGACTTCGACCCCTCCGCGTTGACCGGCCTGCCGGCCGGCGCGCGTTTCGAATCGATCGACTTGCCGCCAACCGACCTCAGCGCAACCGACATTCGCGCTCGCGCGGCGCGCGGCGAAGACCTGGGCGGTCTGGTTCCGCCCGCCGTTGCGCGCTATATTGACTTACACCACCTTTACCCGAACCCCTGATGAGCTCTGAATCCGCCGCCAAGAAAGACACCCAGAAATTGCAGCGGGCCATCGTCGATGGCCTGGAGGACGTCAAGGCGCAGGACATCCAGGTGTTCGACACCGAGCAACTCTCGCCGCTGTTCGAGCGTGTGATCGTTGCCTCCGGCACCTCCAACCGCCAGACCAAGGCCCTGGCCGCGAGCGTGCGCGATGCCGTGCGCGAGGCGGGCTTCGCCAAGCCCAGGACCGAAGGCGAGGAAAACGGCGAATGGATCATCGTCGACTGCGGCGCCGCGGTGGCGCACATCATGCAGCCGGCGATCCGCCAGTACTACCACCTGGAAGACATCTGGGGCGAGAAGCCGGTGCGGCTGAAGCTCGGCGCGCCCAAGCCGGCCAAGAACCCCCGCATGGCCGAGACGGCCGGCGAGTCGGCGGAGTCGGCGCCGCGCGCCCGCAAGCCGGGCGCCTCGGCCAAGGCTGCGCCCGCGAAGACGAGTACCGGCGCGCGCGCGCCGGCCGCGAAGAAAGCACCCGCCGCCAGGAAGGCCCCGGCGACGAAGGCGCCGGGGGCGAAGGCCGCAGGCGCGGCCGCCAGCCGCAAGCGCGCGCCCGCCGCCGCACCGGCCGGTCCGGTGCAGAAGGTGGTCGGCAAGCCGGCAGTCGGCAAGAAGGCGCCGGCCCGCAAGGCACCGGCCCGCAAGGCGGCTGCCAGCGGACGATGAAGCTCCTGGTGGTCGCAGTCGGGCAGCGAGTGCCCGACTGGGCGCAGACCGCCTGGGACGACTACGCCAAGCGCTTCCCACCCGAACTCAAGCTGGAACTGCGCGCCGTCAAGACCGAGCCGCGCGGCTCCAAGACGCTCGAAACCCTCTACGCCGCCGAGCGCGCGCGCATCGAGGCCGCCATCGCCAAGGGCATGCGCCGAGTCGTGCTCGACGAGCGGGGCACGCGCCTGAGCACGCAGGACCTGGCCGGCCGCCTCAAGGCCTGGCAGGGCGAGGGGGGTGACGTGGCCCTGGTCATCGGCGGCCCCGACGGGCTCGACCCGGCAATGCGCGCCGCGGCGCACGAGAGCATCCGCCTGTCCGATCTGACGCTGCCGCACGCAATGGTGCGTGTGCTGCTGGTCGAGCAGCTGTACCGCGCCTGGTCGATCAACGCCGGACATCCCTACCACCGCGAATGAGCTTCATCTACCTGGCTTCGCAAAGCCCTCGCCGATCCCAGCTGCTCGACCAGTTGGGCGTGTCACACCAACTGCTGCTGGCCCAGGCCGACGAGGAAGACGCCGAGGCGCTCGAGGCGCTGCGCCCGGGCGAGGCTCCGGCGGCGTACGTGCAGCGGGTCACCGGGCTCAAGCTGGATGCGGCCGTGGCGCGCCATCGACGGCGTGCACTGCCGGCGGCGCCGATCCTGTGCGCGGACACCACCGTGGCGTTGGGGCGGCAGATTCTCGGCAAGCCCGCGGACGCCGAGGACGCCCGCCGCATGCTGCGGCTGTTGTCCGGCACCACGCACCGTGTGTTGACGGCCGTGGCCCTGCAGCATGGCCGCAAGCGCCACGCCCTGCTCAGCGAGTCGCGCGTGCGCTTCGCCCGATGGAGCGAAGCGCAACTGAAGGCCTACGTGGCCAGCGGCGAGCCGCTGGGCAAGGCGGGCGCCTACGCGGTGCAGGGCCGCGCGGCGGCGATGATCGAGCACATCAGCGGCAGCTATTCAGGCATCATGGGGTTGCCCATGTTCGAGACCGCGCAATTGCTGCGCGGAGCGGGCTTCAAGCTGTGAGCATGCAGGAAATACTGATCAACTGGTCTCCGCAGGAGACGCGCGTCGCGGTCATCGAGCAAGGCGCGGTGCAGGAACTGCACGTCGAGCGCACGCTCGAGCGCGGACTGGTCGGCAACGTCTACCTGGGCAAGGTCTCGCGGGTGCTGCCCGGCATGCAGTCGGCCTTCATCGACATCGGCCTGGAGCGCACCGCGTTCCTGCACGTGGCCGACATCATTGCGCCGTTTGCGCCGGGTTCGCGCTCTGCCAACGCTGCCAACACCGAACGCGATCATCGCAACAGCGCCGCAGTGCCCATCGAGCGGCTGGTGCACGAGGGGCAGTCGCTACTCGTGCAGGTGGTCAAGGACCCGATCGGCACCAAGGGCGCGCGGCTGTCCACCCAGATCAGCATTGCCGGGCGACTGCTCGTGTTTCTGCCGCAGGACAACCACATCGGCATTTCGCAGAAGATCCCGCCGGATCTGCGCGAGGCACTGCGCATGCGCATGCTGGCGCTGAGCGAGGCCGCGGCGGCGGCCGAGAACAATGGCGTGGTGCCCGAGAACACCGGCGGCTTCATCCTGCGCACCAATGGCGAGGACGCCACCGACGCCGAGCTGGCCGAGGACATCGCCTACCTGCGCAAGACCTGGTCGCGCATCCGCGAACTGTCGGTGCGGGTGGCGCCCATGTCGCTGCTGCACCAAGATCTCAGCCTCCTGCAACGGGTGCTGCGCGACCTGACCAGCGAGGACACGCAGAGCATCCGCATCGACTCGCGCGAGCAGCACGACGAGTTGCTGCGGTTCGGCCGCGAGTTCATGCCGCAGGCTGCCGGCAAGCTGCAGCTCTACAAGGGCGAGCGCCCGATCTTCGACCTGTACTCGGTGGACGACGAGATCGCGCGCGCGCTGGGCCGCCGGGTCGACCTCAAGTCGGGCGGCTACCTGGTGGTCGACCAGACCGAGGCGCTGACCACGATCGACGTGAACACCGGTGGCTACGTCGGCGCGCGCAACTTCGACGACACGGTGTTCAAGACCAACCTGGAAGCCGCGCTGGCCATCGCGCGGCAGCTGCGGCTGCGCAACCTGGGCGGCATCGTCATCGTGGACTTCATCGACATGACGCGAGACGATCATCGCGACCAGGTGCTGGCGGAGTTTCGCAAGCAACTGGCACGCGACCGGGTCAAGACCACCGCAGGAGGCTTCTCGCAGCTCGGCCTGGTCGAGATGACGCGCAAGCGCACGCGCGAATCATTGGCCCACATGCTGTGCGAGCCCTGCCAGGCCTGCAATGGCCAGGGCATCGTCAAGACCGCGCGCAGCGTGGCCTACGACGTGCTGCGCGAGATCCTGCGCGAGGCGCGGCAGTTCACGCCACGCGAGTTTCGCATCGTGTCGTCGCCACAGGTGATCGAGCTGTTCCTGGACGAGGAAAGCCAGCACCTGGCGGGCCTGTCCGATTTCATCGGCAAGCCGATCTCGCTGCAAGCCGAGCCGGCAATGGGGCAGGGGCAGTACGACATCGTGCTGCTCTGAGGGCACCGGCCGCGCCGCAGGGCGCGGCAACGGTCAGATCGTCACTTCCTTCTCGGGGTCGGCCGTGCGGACGGCCAGCGTCTGCAGGCGCGCATAGAGGCCGTCGTAGGCCATCAGTTGCGCGTGGGTGCCTTGCTCGGCGATGCGGCCATGGTCCATCACAACGATCCGGTCCGCGTGCTGGATGGTCGACAGGCGGTGAGCCACGATCAGGGTCGTGCGGCCTTGCATGAGTCGCTGCAGCGCGTCCTGCACCAGGCGCTCGGATTCGGTATCGAGGGCCGAGGTGGCCTCGTCAAGCAGCAGGATGGGGGCGTCCTTGTACAGGGCCCGCGCAATGGCCAGGCGCTGGCGCTGCCCGCCGGACAGTTGCGTGGCGTTGTGCCCAAGGATCGTGTCGAGGCCCTGCGGCAGGCCCTCGACGTGCGTGGCCAGGTTGGCCGCCTCGACGCACGACTGGACCCGCGCCCGGTCGATCTCGCCGCCCAGCGCCACGTTGGCGGCCAGCGTGTCGTTGAGCATCACGACGTCCTGGCTGACCATGGCGAACTGGGCGCGGAGCTGGCGCAGGTCCCATTGGTCGATGGGGTGATCGTCCAGCAGCACCTGTCCGCCGAGCGGCAGCACGAAGCGCGGCAGCAGGTTGACCAGCGTGGTCTTGCCCGACCCTGAAGGGCCGACGAGTGCGACGATCTCGCCGGGCGAGATGGTCAGGTCGACCCTGTCGAGCGCGCGCGCCTCGTCTTCGCCGCGATAGGCCACCACGACGTTCTTGAGCTCGATGCGGCCGGCCGCGCGCGGCACCGAGAAGCTGCCGTGGGCCTCGCTCGGCACGGTGTCCACCATGCCCAGCCCGCGCTCGAGCGCGGCCAGGCCGCGGGTGATCGGGTTGGCCATGTCCGACAGGCGGCGGATGGGGGCGATCAGCATGGCCATGGCGGCGATGTACGCGACGAAGCCGCCGACGGTCAGGCCCTGGTCGCCGCTTTGCCACAAGGCGATCATCACCACCACCGACAGTGCGACCGAGGCCAGCAGCTGCGTGATGGGCGTCATGGCGGCCGAGGCGATGGTCGACTTGACCGCCAGCCGCGTCAGCAGGTGGCTCAGTTTCTCGAACCGCGCCTTCTGGCTTTCCTCCGCGCCATGCAGGCGCACCATGCGGTGGGCGAGCACGTTTTCCTCGACCACGTACGCCAGTTCGTCGGTGGTCTTCTGCCCCAGCTGGGTCAGGTGATAGAGGCGGCGCGAGAACACCTTCATGACCCATGCCACGCCCGGCACCATCAGGCCGACGACCAGCGTGAGCTTCCAGTTGAGATAGAGCAGATAGGCCAGCAGCGCGATCAGCGTGAAGCCGTCGCGGGACAGGCCGAGCATGGCCTGCACCAGCAACATCGAACCCGTCTGTATCTCGTACACCACAGTGTTGGACAGGGCGCTGGCGGACTGGCGCGAGAACAACGCGAGCTCGGCGTCCATCAATCGGGCGAACATCACGCGGCGCAAGCTGTGCATGCCTTCGTTGGCGATGCGCGCGAGCGCGTACTGCGACACGAACTGCGCCAGGCCTCGGACCGCGAAGAGCGAGATCGCAGCCACCGGCACGATCCACAGATCGATGCCGCCCGTGAAGCCGTGGTCGAGCAACGGCTTGACCAGCGCGGGCATGAGCGGCTCTGTCGATGCGGCCACCAGGGCCGCCAACACGCCAACGACCCACCAGCGCCGTGAGCCCACGAACCAGGTGGCCAGACGAACGAGACGGCGGGGGAGGGAAAGGCGCGCGACCGGGTCGTCGGCGGCGGCGGGAGAAGGCTGCATGTGCGCGGATTCTACGGGCGGGCCTGTAGGAGCGCGCCGCAAGTTATACAGTTTGTGACGAGCGGGTCAAGACGTTGTGTACCATTGGCGCCTGTCGCCGGGGTTGAACTTTTCGCGCTCCGAACCTTCCGAAACGCATGAACAAGCCGTTGTCCCCATCTCGAACGACTCCTTCTGCATTCGCCTTCTCGCGCCGCACGCTGGTGGCGGCTCTTGCCAGTTCTCCCGTCGCTTCCGCCCTGGCCCAGTTCAGGGTCGAGGTGAGCGGCGTGGGGCTGACGCAGTTGCCGATCGCAATTGCGCCCTTTGCAGGAGAAGGATCGTCGCCGCAGAAGATTTCTTCCATCATCCAGGCTGACCTGGAACGCAGCGGACAGTTCCGCGGCGTCGACGCCTCCGGCGATCAACTCGACGAAAATTCGCGTCCCGACCTGAATCTGTGGCGCCAGCGCTCGGCTGATTCGCTCGCCACGGGCAGCGTGCAACGCATGGGCGACGGCCGCTATTCGGTGCGCTTTCGCCTTTGGGACGTCGTCAAGGGCCAGGACCTCGGCGGCCAGAGCTATACCGTTCCGCAGGCCGACCTGCGCCTGGCCGCGCACCGCATTGCGGACTTCATCTACGAGAAGCTCACGGGCGAGCGGGGCATCTTCTCGACCCGCATCGCCTATGTGACCAAGGCCGGCACGCGCTATTCACTGTGGGTTGCCGACGCCGACGGCGAGAACGCCCAAGCCGCCTTGAACAGCCCCGAGCCGATCATCTCGCCGGCCTGGTCGGCCAGCGGGGGGCAACTGGCCTACGTGTCCTTCGAGTCGCGCAAGCCGGTCGTCTATGTTCACACCGTCTCGAGCGGCCAGCGCCGCCTGGTGGCCAACTTCAAGGGCTCCAACAGCGCGCCAGCCTGGTCGCCCGACGGCAGCACGCTGGCGGTCACGCTCAGCCGCGACGGCGGCTCGCAGCTCTACACCATTCCCGCCACCGGCGGAGAGCCCAAGCGCCTGACGCAGAGCGCAGGCATCGACACCGAGCCGGTCTATTCGGCTGACGGGCGCTACATCTACTTCGTGAGTGACCGCGGCGGAGCGCCGCAGATCTACCGCATGAGTGCCAGCGGCGGCAACCCCGAGCGCGTGACGTTCAACGGCAGCTACAACATCTCGCCGGCGATCAGCCCGGACGGACGCTGGCTGGCCTACATCTCGCGTGTCAGCGGCGCCTTCAAGCTGTACGTCATGGATCTGTCCGCCGGCACCGCCACCGCCATCACCGACACCAGCGCGGACGAGAGTCCGAGCTTCGCGCCCAATAGCAAGCTGCTCGTCTACGCCACGCACCTGCAAGGGCGCGAGGCGCTGATGACCACGACGCTCGACGGCAAGATCAAGGCGCGACTGGCGGGGCAGGCGGGAGACATTCGCGAGCCGGACTGGGGTCCGTTCCAAAAGCAATAGGTCCACTCAGAGGAGTTCTCAATGTTGAATCGTACGATTTGTTCCCTGGCCATCCTCGCGTTCGTCGCGGGATGTTCCAGCACCAAGCTCAATGACGCGCCGGTCACCGACGGCGCAGGCGGCGCCGGCGGTTCAGCCAGCGGTGTTGCGCCCGTCACCGTCGATCCGAATGCGCAGAATGCGGCCGGCCCGGTCGGTGTGGCGCGCATCGTTTACTTCGACTACGACAGCTACACCATCAAGCCCGAATACCAGTCGCTCATCGACGGTCATGCGCGGTTCCTGAAGGCCAGCCCGACCCGGTCCATCCAGATCGAGGGCCATACCGACGAGCGCGGCGGCCGCGAATACAACCTGGCGCTCGGCCAGAAGCGTGCCGAAGCAGTGCGCCGCGCCTTGACCCTGCTGGGCGTGAACGACCGGCAGATCGAGGCGGTGAGCTTCGGCAAGGAAAAGCCCGCAGCGCAGGGTACGGGTGAAGACGTGTGGGCCCAGAACCGCCGCGCCGAGATCGTCTACCGTCGATGAAACCACGCCTCGCATGGCGGCAGCTCGTGCTGGCTGTCGCACTCGTGAGCGCCACCGCCGGTGCGCGCGCTGCCTTGTTCGAGGACGACGAGGCTCGCCGCGCCATTCTCGACCTGCGTGAGCGGGTCGAGACCATGCGCCAGCGTTCGAGCGAGGAGACGGAGCAGCTGCGCCGCAGCCTGCTCGACCTGCAGACCCAGATCGAAGCCATGCGCGGCGAAATGCAGCGCATGACTGGCAAGAACGAAGAGCTGACCAAGCAGCTTTCCGACCTGCAATCCAGGCAGGCCGAGGCCGCGAAGGCCAACGGGCCAGCGCAGGTCAACGTCGATGGCCGCGAGTTCACCGCCGACCCGCGCGAGAAGGCTGACTTCGACGCGGCCCTCGGTATCTTCCGGGCCGGACAGTTCGCGCAGGCGCAGACATCGTTTGCCGAGTTCGTCAAACGCTATCCGCAAAGCGGCTACAACCCTTCGGCGCTGTTCTGGCTGGGCAATGCACAGTACGCCACGCGCAACTACACCGAGGCCATCGCCAACTTTCGCTCGATGTTGTCGCTGGCGCCGGACCATGCCAAGGCGCCGGAGGCAGTTCTGTCCATCGCCAACTGCCAGATCGAGTTGAAAGACACCAAGGGTGCTCGGCGCACCCTGGAAGACCTGGCCAAGGCCTACCCGAACTCCGAAGCGGCCCAGGCCGGCAAGGAACGTCTGGCGCGCCTCAAGTAGGCCCCATCATGAATACGGAAACCGCGGATCTCGCGCGGCGCTTTTCCGGCCTCGAACGCCTCTACGGCATGGCCGGCGCGTCGCGCATTCGCGCATCCCACGTCATGGTGATAGGCATCGGCGGCGTCGGTTCATGGGCAGCCGAGGCGCTGGCACGCAGCGGTGTCGGCCGCCTCACGCTGGTCGACCTGGACCACGTGGCCGAGTCCAACATCAACCGCCAGATTCACGCACTGGAAAGCACCGTCGGCCAGGCCAAGGTGCTCGCCATGCGCGAGCGCATCGGCCAGATCAATCCGGAATGCAAGGTGCTGCCGGTCGACGAGTTCGTCGAACCCGACAACTGGCTGCAACTGCTGTCGTCCGCCCGCACCAGCCAGGGCGAGGTCACAGCCGTCATCGATTGCTGTGACCAGGTCAAGGCCAAGCTGGCACTGGCCCAGTGGTCGCGTGACCAGCACCGCGGGGGCGGCAGCGCAGAACAGGCGAGCGCCTTCGTCACCGTGGGCGCCGCCGGCGGCAAGCGGTTGGCCCACAAGGTAGAGATCGACGACTTGTCGCAAGTCACACACGATCCGCTGCTTGCTCAACTGCGCCAGCGCCTGCGCAAGCAGTTCGGTGCGCCGCGCGAAGGCCGGAAGATCGGTGTCGAGTGCGTGTTCAGCCGCGAGGCCGTGGCGCCGCCGGACGCGTCGTGCGAGATCGAGTCGGGCGGCGACGGCAGTCTGAACTGCCATGGCTACGGCTCCGTCGTGGCGGTGACCGCGACCTTCGGCCAATGCGCCGCGGGCTGGGCGCTCGACCGGATAGCGCGTTCTTTCAGGCTATAATTTACGGCTTTGCTGCGCGTTGCGGGGCAAAAACACCTAGTGTGGGACGTTAGCTCAGTTGGTAGAGCAGCGGACTTTTAATCCGTTGGTCGCGTGTTCGAGTCACGCACGTCCTACCAATCGCATTTTCGGCAACATATAAGGCCTGCAATCGGTTTGCGATTGCAGGCCTTTGTTTTGTCTCATAAATGTGAATTAAACGTGCTGATTTGCCGACAGTGAATATTCCCCCGGTGTGTGACATTTTCACACCCGCGATACGAGGTATGCTCGAACTTGCAGGCAACTTCGGTCAAACTTGAACAACGGCATTCAAGTCGTCAGAACGTCTCCTGATTGTCACTCGCACGCGGCGGGCAGTCGCGTCATGTGTAGGCAACAGGTTTGTTAGACTTTGTTTTGCTGCAGCGGGGGGAGGTCTTCGTTGCCAAGCACAGATCCCAGTCATCAAGCGCGCCGGCATGGCGCCTTAATTCGAGTCCGCCGCTGAATTGCCGGGCAACTGGGGACTTTCTTCTTAACTTGGTTTCTTCATTTATGTATAGCAAGTTCGCAAAACTGGGTGGCCTGAAGCTCGTTATTGGCACGGTGGCCCTGGCCGCCCTCGCGGCCTGTGGCGGCGGCGGTGGTAGCGACGACAACAGCACCGGCGCCGGCGCCCAGGTGGTGATCACCGGCACGGCAGCCAAGGGCGCCATGCTGCCCAGCGCCTCGATCCAGTTGACCTGCGCCAACGGCACGAACCTGTCCGCGACCACCGGTGCGGACGGCCAGTACACCACTGCCGGTCAGATTGCCTACCCGTGCATCGGCTCTGCTACGCAAGGCAACCTGGTTTATCGCGGCATCCTCTTCTCTGGCGACGTGGCCAACTTCACGCCGCTGACCGACATGCTGGTCGAAGGCGTCTTTGCCGCCTCTGCACCTGGCAACGAGTCGCTGACGCGCGCGCAGTTCATCGACAAGCTCAAGGACGCGACGTTCGCTCGCAACCTGGCCTCTTCGGCCGATCTCTATCGCGATGTGGTGCGCAACCAGATCATGCGTCTGCTCGCGTTGCGCCTGCAGCCGGAATCGCTGGAGCCGATTTTCGCGCCGATCAGGCAGAACTTCGACGCGATCCGCTTCCGCCTGGGCTCCGACCTGGACAAGCTGCTGGACAACACCGCGCAGGATGTGCAGAACGCCGACGGCAGCGTCAAGTTCGAGGTGCTGGCCGACGTCAAGACCGAGGCCGACAAGCTGCCGGTTCCGGGCGCCAGCGCCACCGGCGCCACCGGCGGTTCGGGCAGCTGATCGATCGTTCGATCTTTCTTCACGCTCTCTGAAGCCGAAGGGCAGTCCGCGGACTGCCCTTCGGCTTGTTGGCGAGGGCAGATGTAACACTAATAAGACAACTGTGGGGCGGGTTGAATGGGGCGGGTAGCAGGGATGGGAGCCGGCATGGCGCTGCTGGCCATGGCGGCGCAGCCGGTGTGGGGACAGGGTGTGCCCGGATTGAGCGCAGCAGGCTACAGCGGCCTGGCGGTCACGCCGGATGCGCGACTTCTTCGCTGGGGCACGATGGGCCTCGCGTACGACAACGCGGTGCTTGGCGCAACGCCGGGCAGTCGACATGGCACTGACGGACACAACCTCGTGGCGGGTTTCGGGCTGCTGCCCAACCTGGAAATCACGGGCCGTGTCGCGTCCAGCACGCTCGACGAAAACTGCTACGTCACCAACTGCGGCGTGCGCGACCTGTCCTTCAACTTCAAGGCCGGCCTGGCGCTCGACAAGGCCGGCCAGTGGAAGGTTGCGGGCGGCATCACCGACCTGGGCGGCGCCGCAACACTGTTCCGCTCGTACTACGGCGTGTTGAGCTACACCGACGGCAAGCTGCCGTTCGGCGAGTTCGACGCAAGCGCGGGTTGGGCGCGTCGCGATCAGGCCCGCGCCAATCGGCCCGCCGCGCCGCTCGACGGCCCGTTCGCCAGCGCAGCGTACCGGCCCTGGTCGTGGCTGCAGGGCTCTGTCGAATACGTGGATGGCGGCAGCTGGGCCGGAGCGCGGCTCTACGCCCCATCCAGCTGGCTGCCCGAAGGCTGGTCGGCCCACCTTGGCGCGAACGTGCGCCTGCATGGCGACGATCGCACGCCGCGCAACTGGTTCAGCGTTGGCCTGACGGTGCCGCTGTACAAGGTGCCCACCGTCCGGCCGGCACCGACATCGACAGGCGCTCCAGGTGCGCTGGTGGCGCCTGCCGCGCCGGACCCTGCTGCGCCTTCCCCGAATGCGCGCGAGTTTTCGCCGGCGGGGCTGCCGCCATCGGCGCCGCTGCAGGCCGTGGCGCAGTCGCTGGCCGCGCCATCGTCGCAGGACATGCAAGCCGGCGCGCGGTCGATCGACGACGAGCGGCTGTCCCGACTGGCCGACGCGCTGGTGGCCAAGGGCTTCGAAGACGTCGACGTCGGCCGCCTGGCGAACGGGGCGGTAGCCGTACGCATCAACAACGCCACCTACAACGTCAACACCGCCGACGCGCTCGGTGAGGCGCTGGGCGTCGTGGCGCGGGAACTCGCCACCGACCGGGCGGACTACCGGCTGGTCCTGACGCAGCGGCAGTTGGCCGTGGTTGGCGCCAGCGGCCGCGCGGACTGCCTTGCGCAATGGATCGTGCGCGAAACGCCTTCGTGTACCGCTGTCGGCCTGCATGCGCCGGGGCAGGACGAGGTCGACGCGCTTGTCGCCGGCGCCGCGTGGGCCGTTGAGGGCCGCGCGCCGAGCTGGCATACGGCGCGCGTGTCGGTGCAGCCGGTGCTGCGCAGCGCCCTGGCCACCGAGTATGGCGCATTCGACTATTCGCTCGGCTTGCGCGCGACACTGCAGCAGCCGCTGTGGTCGGGCGCCTATGCCGAGGTGAGCCACATCGCGCCCATGGCCGAGTCCGACGACTACCGCGACGGTGGCGTCTTTGCGCGCAGCCGCATCGAGAACGACACCGACCGCATCCTGGTGCACCAGTCGCTGCGCCTTCCGCTGGAGCGCCTGTTCGCCGACCGCGAGGCCGCCTCGCGCCGGGGTGCCAGCGCGTTGACGGCCCACGTGGCCGCCGGCCGCTTCGACAGCAACTACCGCGGCTTGTTCGGAGAACTGCGCTGGGAACCGGGCGCCGGCGACCATCGCCTGGCGCTGGAAGGCGGGCGCTTCGAACGCACCACCTACTACGACCAGGTGCTGCCCATCGACACGCGCTCGCTGCTGGGCAGCTACCGCTACGCCTATCGGCCGACGAACACCTACTTCGAGGCCAGCGCCGGCCAGTTCATGTACGGCGACGTCGGGGTGCGGCTGGGCGTCAAGCAGTGGTTCCACGACGTGGCCGTCAGCATGTACTGGCGGCGCAGCAAGTTCGACTGGGCCAACGCCTCGCGTGACGTTGCCGGTATCGAGATCTCCATTCCGTTCACCCCGCGCAAGGACATGAGCCCGACGCACCACATCCAGGTGACGGGCGTGCCGCGCTGGTCCTATGCCGTGGAGACGGTCGTGGGCGAGGGCAGGAACAGCGTCGGCGTCGGAGTCGCGCAGGGCGTCAGGCCCAACGCAGCGACCCTGGACGCCACCTTCAACAGCGATCGTGCGGGCTTGGCGTACTTCCAGGCCAATCTGCCCCGCATTCGCAGCGCCGCGGCGCAATGAGCCAACTGAGTCAACTATGTTTCGGTATTTGCTTTTCTCTCCACGTCGCCAGCCAGCGGTGCGCTGGCCCTTGTCCCTGGGCGCCGTGATGCTGATGACCGGCTGCGCCATGGCGCCCGGCGTGAACTTCGACGAAGCCCTCAAGGCAGAGGCGCGCGCCGCGGCCGCAACCGCCACGGCCGGCCCCGGCATGAACGCCGCGGACGCTGACGCGCCGCCCGCCGGCGCGCTGCAAGACATCACCCCGGAGCTGATCCGCACCCAGCGCGCCGCGCAAGCGCGCCACGTCGGCGCGGAAGTGCAAAGCCTGTTCGGCGAGCCGGCGCAATACCGCGTCGGCGCCGGCGACATCCTGAACATCGTCGTGTGGGACCACCCCGAGCTGTCGCTGCAGCCTGCCGGCTCCATCACCACCGATGCCATCAGCGGGTCGCCGGTGAGCAACGGCTACAACGTCAGCCAGGACGGGCTGATCCAGTTTCCGTACGTGGGCAACTTCAAGGCCGGCGGACTGACCGAATACCAGATTCGCGACGGACTGGTCAAGCAACTGTCGCGCTACCTCAACGAGCCCAAGCTCACGGTGCGGGTGCAGTCGTACCGCAACGGCCGCGTTTATGTCGACGGCTCCGTGCGCACGCCTGGTCTGCAGGCCGTCAACGACGTGCCCATGACGCTGCCCGAGGCGATCAACCGCGCCGGCGGCTTTGCCACCGATGCCGACCGCTCCACCATCGCCGTGTCGCGCAACGGCAAGACCACGCTGGTCAACCTGCCGCAACTGGTGCAGCAGGGCGTCAACCCCAATCAGATCATGCTCGCGCCCGGAGACATGGTGCGCGTGTTCAGCCAGGAAGACGCCAAGATCTACGTGCTGGGCGAAGTCACGCGCCCGTCCGCGCAAGCGCTGCGCAATGGCCGCCTGACGCTGAATCAGGCGTTGGGCGAGGCGGGCGGCGTCAGCACCACCAGCGGCGATCCGCGCCAGATCTACGTGGTGCGTGCCAAGCCCGAAGGCAACCCCGACATCTTCCACCTGGACGCCAGTTCTCCCGTGTCTTACGCCCTTGCCGAGGGCTTCGAGCTCAAGGCACGCGACGTGGTGTACGTGGACCCGGTGCCGCTGGTGCGCTGGAGCCGCGTGATCAACCTCATCCTGCCCAGTGCGCAGGTGGTGGGCGTCGGCAACAACGTTCTCGTGAACTGAGGGGCGCCGCAATGAACCAGACGCAAGCCCCCGCCAACAACGCACCGGCCAACGCGCGCCGCGGCGACGAAATCAACCTGCTCGAGCTGCTGGACGTGGTGCTCGACCACCGCTGGCTCATCGCCGCCGTGACCGCGCTGGCGATTCTTGTCGGCGCAGTCTATGCGCTGCTGGCAACGCCCATCTACCAGGCTAATACGCTGATCCAGGTGGAGGACAGCAAGGGAGACCCCATCGGCAGCATGCTCGGGCAGTCCGCCGCCGGCCTCTTCGACGTCCGCTCGCCGGCATCTGCCGAAATGCAGATCCTGCGCTCGCGCCTGGTGGTCGAGCAGGCCGTGGCCAACCTGGGCCTGGACATCGAAGTGCAGCCGCGCTACCTGCCGCTGGTGGGCCGCTGGCTGGCCAAGCGCGCCACCGACTTGTCCAACCCCGGCATCTTCGGCTGGGGCGGCTTTGTCTGCGGCACCGAGTCGATGCATGTTGGCCTGTTCGACGTACCGCAGGACGTGCAAGGCAAGGCATTTCGCGTGCGGCTGATGGACAAGGGCGCCTATCGCCTGATCACACCGGACGGCGAAGACCTGGGGCAGGGTCAGGTCGGCCAGGAGTTCCACTTCAAGATCGACGGCGCTGCCGGCCGCCTGCTGGTGGCCGATGCGCAGGGGCTGCCGGGCGCCACCTTCAACGTCACCCGCTACTTCCGCCTGGAAGTGACCGAAGACCTCCAGAAGGACCTGCGCATCTCCGAAGAAGGCAAGCAGTCCGGAGTGATCCGCGCCAGCCTGGAAGGCGAGGACCCGCGCGAAGTGGCGCGCCTGCTCAACGAGATCGGCACGCTCTACGTGCGCCAGAACACCGAGCGCAAGGCGGCCGAGGCCGAGCGGTCGCTGGACTTCCTGGGCAGCTACCTGCCGCAACTGCGCCGCCAGCTCGAAGAATCGGAGACGCGCTTCAACCAGTTCCGCAACCGCAACAGCACGTTCGACCTGAACGCCGAGGGCAAGGCCGTGCTGGACAGCGCCGTGCAACTGCAGACCGACCTGCTGACGCTGCAACAGAAGCGCAAGGAACTGCGCGCGCTCTACACCCCCGAGCACTACACCGTGCGCACCGTCGACGCGCAGATCGAAGGCGTGCAGGCCAAGCTGCAAGACCTGGAAACGCGCACCAAGAAGCTGCCCAACATCGAGCAGGAACTGCTGGGCCTGACGCGCGACATGAAGGTCAACAGCGAGATGTACGCCAATCTGCTCAACAGCGCGCAGCAACTGCGGCTGGTCAAGGAAGGCAAGGTGGGCAACGTGCGCGTGGTGGACGTCGCCGCCGTCACCCGCAAGCCGGTCAAGCCCCAGCGGGCACTCGTGGTGGCACTGGCCGCAGTGCTCGGCGTACTGGCCGGCGTGGCACTGGCCTTCGTGCGCAACAGCCTGCGCTCGGGCCTGAAAGACCCTTCCGAGATCGAACAGACCGGCCTGCACGTTTTTGCCACGGTGCCGCACTCCGACGTGCAGGCGCGCCAGGCGCTGGACGTGAGCAACAAGGTCAAGGGCACCCACGTGCTGGCCGTGACATCGCCGCAGGAGCCCGCGATCGAAAGCTTGCGGAGCCTGCGTACCGCGCTGCAGTTCGCCATGCTCGACGCCGCCAACAACGTCATCCTCGTCACCGGCCCCACGCCGGGCATCGGCAAGAGCTTTACCAGCGTGAACCTGGCAGCCGTGCTGGGCGCGGCAAATAAGCGCGTGCTGTTGATCGACGCCGACTTGCGCAAGGGCCACTTGAACCAGTACTTCGGCCTGCCACGCGAGCGAGGCATGAGCGAAGTGGTGAGCGGCAGCGTGCCGTTGGCTGACGCGCTGCACCGCGAGCTGGCCCCGAATCTCGACTTTCTGAGCACGGGCGTCTTGCCGCCGAACCCGGCGGAACTGCTGATGATGCCGGCGACCATTGAATTGATTCGCCAAGCGTCACAGGACTATGACCTTGTGCTGATCGACACGCCGCCCGTCCTGGCCGCATCCGATACCGCAATTCTTGCGCCGCACGCGGGCGCGGTGTTCCTGGTTGCTCGCGCCGAAATCACCAATCTGGGCGAGCTGAAGGAAAGCAACAAGCGCTTGCTGGATACCGGCGTGAAGGCGAAGGGAATCATCTTCAACGGGTTGAGGATGGACAAGCGGCGGTATGGCTATGGGGTTGGCTACAAGTACGGTGGATATCGGTATACCAATTACAACTATTAGCCGCCACCTCTGGGCACAAATCCACGGATTTGGCCCCGCCTAATCGAAAGCCGTTCGCCGCGGATTTGATACTTCCTTATGTCAAGAAAAAAGACGCTCTTAGTATTCGGCACGCGCCCTGAAGCAATCAAGATGGCGCCGTTGGTGAAGCATCTGCAGGCCCATCCGGAATTTGATGTCAGGGTGTGCGTTACAGCGCAGCATCGCGAGATGCTGGACCAGGTGCTTGCATTGTTCGACATAACGCCGGACTTTGACCTCAATCTGATGAAGCCTGGTCAGGATTTGACTGACATCACGTCTGGCGTGCTCAAAGGGGTAAAGGGTGTGCTGAACGACTGGCGGCCAGACGTGATGCTGGTGCATGGCGACACGTCGACAACTTTTGCTGCATCACTGGCCGCGTTCTACCAGCGCGTCGATGTGGGTCACGTGGAAGCGGGTCTACGCACCGGAAACCTGTATTCGCCCTGGCCGGAAGAGGCCAACCGGAAGTTGACCAGCGTACTCGCGCGCTGGCACTTTGCGCCGACGACGACCTCGCGCGCGAACCTTCTGGCAGAGGGTATCCCCAGCACGGCCGTCCACGTAACGGGTAACACCGTTATCGATGCATTGCTCCAAGTGCGTGAGAAAGTCAACGCCGACAAGCAATTGCAAGCCTCGTTCGGCAAGACATTCGACTTCATCGACTCCGCCAAGCGAATCGTGCTCGTCACGGGCCATCGACGAGAGAATTTCGGTGACGGATTCGAGCGCATTTGCCAAGGTCTGGCTCAGATTGCCCGAGAGCATTCTGACGTTCAGGTGGTGTATCCCGTCCATTTGAACCCGCAAGTGCAGGAACCCGTAAAGCGTCTGCTCGGAAGCGTTGAAAACGTGCATCTGATCGCGCCGCTCGACTATCTGCCGTTTGTGTATCTCATGGATCGCGCAACGTTGATCCTCACAGACTCGGGTGGTATTCAGGAGGAAGCGCCTTCGTTGGGCAAGCCGGTGTTGGTCATGCGAGACACGACCGAGCGCCCCGAGGCCGTCGAAGCTGGAACGGTCAAGTTGGTCGGGACTGAGGTCGACGCAATCGCAAGCCAATCACGCTCGCTGCTCACTGATTCGAAGGCATATGAAGCGATGTCCTTCGCACACAACCCTTACGGCGACGGACAAGCATGCAAGCGCATCGCCGAAGCCATCCTTGCCGCCTAGCGCAAACACCTAAAACATGACTTTCAAAACCGTTTCTGTTATCGGCCTCGGCTACATCGGCTTGCCAACCGCGGCCGTCCTCGCTTCCCGAAAACTTCAGGTTGTCGGCGTTGACGTCAATCCCAAGACGGTTGACACAATCAACCAAGGGAAGATTCATATTGTGGAACCTGACCTAGACATGGTGGTTCACGCGGCCGTGCATGAGGGTTACTTGCGCGCTACTACTAGCCCAGAGCAAGCTGATGCGTTTCTTATAGCAGTTCCGACGCCGTTCACCGGCGACCATCAACCGGACATGTCGTTCATCGAAGCGGCGAGCAAGTCTGTCGCGCCTGTACTCAAAAAAGGTGACTTGGTCATCCTCGAGTCCACGTCTCCGGTTGGGGCGACGGAGCAGATGGCGGGGTGGATGGCAGAACTTAGGCCGGATCTCACATTCCCAATGACCCACGGCGCGGAGTCAGATATACGGGTTGCCCATTGCCCGGAACGTGTTTTGCCCGGTCATGTGTTGCGTGAACTTGTCCAGAATGATCGCGTTATCGGAGGGATGACCGAAAAATGTTCGGCAGCATGCGTTCGCCTATACAAACTGTTTGTTGAAGGTGAATGCATCGTCACGGATGCGCGGACGGCAGAAATGTGCAAGCTTACGGAGAACAGCTTTCGAGACGTGAACATTGCATTCGCGAACGAGTTGTCCGTTATTTGCGATAAGCAGGGAATCAATGTTTGGGAACTCATCAAGCTGGCGAATCGCCATCCGCGCGTTAATATTTTGCAACCGGGACCAGGCGTTGGCGGTCACTGTATTGCTGTTGATCCTTGGTTCATCGTGAGCGCAGCCCCGGAAGACGCTCGACTCATCAGAGCGGCTCGCGGCGTCAACGACTATAAGCCGCAGTGGGTGATCGCCAAGGTTGAGTCTGCAATTGAAGACCATTTGCGTGCGAATCAAACAAAAAATAAAAGTAAGGTTAACGTTGCGTGCTTCGGCCTTGCGTTCAAGCCGAATATTGATGATTTGCGAGAAAGCCCGGCCCTGTCAATTGCCGCTTCGCTGGCAGAAAGAGCAGTAGGAAACATATTTGTCGTCGAACCAAATATCTCGGCCGTTCCGCCGCAATTTGAGAATTCCTTCACCTTGATCACCGACAAGGAGGCCTTAGAGGTTGCCGACGTCGTTCTCCTGCTTGTCGATCACAGGCAATTTGCTGAAATAAAGCCGCAGCTACGAAAAAATCAAGTGCTGATTGACTGCAAGGGAATCTGGTAGATCGCTCGCAAATGAAACTCCTGGTGCTTGTTCAGGACTATCCCTCGGATGAAAATCCATATGCTATGAGCTACGTGCATACACGGTGCTTAGGGTATCAGAAGAGGGGACACGAAGTCGACGTATTGAACTTTTCGAGCGAGCGTGACTATGCGCACCAAGGCATTAACGTCTTCGCCGAGGCTGGATGTGATTGGAGAATCTACGATAGGATCATTTCCCACGCTCCAAATCTGAAAAACCACGTTCGCTACTTGAATAAAGTGACCAATGCGAAAATAGCGTTCTTCTTTCACGGTCACGAAGTGTTGCGAAGATCGGAGTATCCGACTCCCTATAAGTGGAATCGGCCGAGTGCACTTAAAAGGTTTTCCGCGAGCCTGTACGACTCTGCAAAGCTTATTGTGCTTCATAGCTGGCTTAGAAGAAAGTGCAAATCGAATGATATCGGGCTCGTCTTCGTAAGTGAGTGGATGCGGCAAAAGTTCGAAAGCAATATTGGGAAGATTGCCGGCGAAGAATGGATCTCGACTGTAATTCCAAATGCTGTCCATGATTCTTTTGTCGACAATTCGTATGTGCCAAGTAGGGTAAAGAGTGCTGATTTTGTAACTATTCGGCCTCTGGATGATTCAAAATATTGTGTCGACATGGTCGTAAGGTTTGCCGAACGATTTCCAGGAAAGAAATTTCACATCTTTGGCCGAGGGCAATTTTTTTTGCATATTCGGCAGCCGAAGAATGTTGTATGGTTTGATCGTTATATCACGCAAGATCAAATTCCAAGGGTTTTGAACCAATATTCATATGCGTTAATGCCGACGCGGTTTGACGCTCAAGGTGTGATGATGTGCGAAATGGCCGTTTACGGAATTCCCGTCGTTACAACGAAGTTTACTGTCTGCCAAGAGATGCTCGCAGGATTTGATAATTGCGCGTGCCTTGATCTCGATGCCCCTGATTCGATGCAGCGGATTCAATGCCTTCAATCGGCGACAGTCAAGAATCGTAAATTTGACTCCGATATGTTGGTAAAAAAAGAAATTGAGTTTTTTCATGCGATTTGATATCGCCATATTTCTTGCAATAATTGTTTGCTTTACCGCTATTCATTTCATTGAGATATCGTCCTATTTGGCGAGGTTATCAGGCGTTGAAAGCGGAAACAACGCTCTCGCATATGCAACTCAAAGCGCGGTGTTTATGGCAACGCGTTTTTTTTCTATGCTCTTGCTGCCGATGCTGGGGCTCGTTGTAGATTTGAAGGTTGAGACGGGAACCTATTTGATCGTTGTTTCGGTAGCGATTGGATGTGCTTTCTTGGCAAGCCTCGGGGCCATCGCACTTCGTGGAAAATTGATAGCCTCGTTTGATTTGGTTGTTGGCGATGTTCGAAAAGGCGGGTCTTTGCTGTTCTCGCTGGCGAAGGTGCCAATTCGAGTATTCGTAGTTTCAGGTTTTTCTCCGGCGATAGGTTCGATAACCGTGCATTGGAGAAGTCGGATATTTTGGTTTTCTGCTGTAGTGTTCTCAATTTACGCGACTTCAATATTCGTGGCGTTCTACTTTGGTTTGATTTTTTCTGAATTTCGCACGTCGATTAGTCAGCTATCTGCGGTCACAAACGCGTTGGCCACAGTGCTTCTGACGTTTTATGTCGAACCCAGAATCTCGGTAGCCATAGACAAAGGGGATGATCCCGCCAAGAAGATATTTTCCATGCTGCTGGGGCGACTTTTGGGTCTGGGCGTTTTGGCTTATTTGCCATTAATAGGCCTATGGCTCGTTTTCTCTAGGTCCGCCTGAAAGTGATTGGCTTTCTTATTGGGTTTTGCATTCTTGGCGTTGGTTTCGTAGGAGCCAGGCTGGAGTATGTGAACAGATCGCCCGTTTTCTTGTTTTATCTGGCAATTTGCGTCCTATTTAGTTTTCCGACTTTCGAGGCAATGATCGGACCTAGCGAGTTTCCGGAGTGGGTGTACGTTGATGCTAGTTTCTTTGCGTTGTTGTATCTAATTTGCTTTGTCGTTACACGCTATATTGTGGTGAGCGGTTGGGGTCTTGCGAGTATTTGGAGTGGTCTCTTTGAGGCTTTAAGAGACTGGGGTGCGCCAAAAAATAGCTGGATAATTCCTGCGTGTTTATTGGCGAGCATATTGTTCTTTTTAACAGGGCTGGGCATCTATAGTGTAAACGCTGCCTTCTCTATAAATTGGTGGGATCTTGTGCACTCCGGTAGTCCCTTGGTGTTGCTGGCCACCTACACTGCTTATTCTGCATCTTGCTTGTTAATACTTGTTCATCTTTGGCGGAAAGATTTTCCCAGGGCATTTTATATTTCGGCTGGTCTTAGTGTGTTCTTCTTGGTTTTTTCTGTTTTTGTTTTAAAGACAAGAAGTTATGCTTTGATGCTGTTGGTTCCATACTTTTATTTTGTTCTATGCGGCAAAGGGAAAAGTGGATTTGTGGGTCTGTTGTTTTTGTCTGTGGGCACTGCGTTTGTGTTTGTGCTCACTAGGGCAGTGCGGCACGCGGAGGATTTGAATCAGTTTCTATCGTTTGGCCTCTCATATTTTTGGGGGGATGCCGCTAGCGGTGTGGAAACGGATTTTGTAAAGGCCTTTTATTTTTTTGTGTATAAAGGCGATGCGTTTGTAGGGTTTGGGGAAAACATTACTCTCCAGCGAGTGCTGCTTTTCTGGCTGCCTAGTTTTGGCGATTGGGTTAAACCTCCTGATTTTTCGTATGTAATGCATTCCGCATACTATGGTTCGGCTTTGGAGGACAGCTTGTCGATGCACCCTACTGTATTTGGGGACGCATTCGGTAATGCGGGTTACGTTGGAGCACTGACCTATTCAACTTTGCTTGCACTTTATTTTTCGGGAGTCGAGTATCTGGTGAAGGCAAGTCGTAGTTATTTGCTTAAATTGTCTGCGTTTTCATTGATGTGCGTTTGCGCGTTAATATTTGCGCGTGGGGCCATTTACAACGCCTTCATGTTCTCGCTACTCCCGCTCATATTGGTTGCCGCAGCGATTATTTTCGCTAGTCTTTTTGGAAGATTGCGTTTGCGATGAGAGTTCTTTACTTCCATCAGCACTTTTCGACGCCCAGGGGATCGGTGGGTATCCGCTCCTACGAGATGGCACGCCGGTTGGTGGGCCTTGGCCATCAGGTGACCATCGTGTGTGGAAGCTACGGCGGTGGGGAAACTGGCTTGACAAGCAAATTTGTTCGAGGCCGACGTCGAGGAGTGGTGGATGGAATTGACATCGTCGAGTTCGATCTGGCGTACTCAAACAGCGATGGATTCCTGAAGCGCGCCACAGTGTTTTTCAAGTTTGCAGCACGCAGCGTCGGGCTGGCGCTTGGCGAACGCTATGACGTGGTGTTCGCTACGACGACACCATTGACCGCTGGGATTCCAGGAATATTCGCGCGCTGGATTCGGGGCAAGCCGTTTGTGTTTGAGGTGCGGGATCTTTGGCCGGAGTTGCCTCGCGCGATGGGTGTTATTCGCAATCCACTCGTGCTATGGGCAATGTCAGTCCTCGAATGGGCGAGCTATCGTTCTGCGCACCGCCTGATTGGTTTGTCGCCGGGCATCGTCGATGGCATCGCTCATCGCAATGTTTCACGGGACCGGATTGCGCTTGTCCCAAACGGTTGCGATCTTGGCATTTTTGCAAATGCGCCCGAGCCGTGGCGTCCAGCGGGTGTTGCTGCTGATGACCTGTTGGCGGTTTTTGCTGGGACCCATGGCATCGCGAATGGACTAGACGCCGTGCTCGATGCCGCCGCGGAACTGAAGCGCCGGGGCCGGAGCGACATCAAGTTGATGCTGATCGGGCAGGGGAAGCTCAAGGCTGGCCTTCAAGCTCGCGCACAGCGCGAGGGTCTGGTGAACGTGATCTTTCACGACCCAGTCAACAAAGCCCGACTCGCAGGATTGATGGCAGCCACTGACCTCGGGCTCCAAGTTCTCGCGAACGTGCCCGCGTTTTACTACGGGACGTCCCCCAACAAGTTCTTTGACTACATCGCGGCGGGCTTGCCAGTCCTCAACAACTATCCGGGCTGGCTGGCGGAGATGATTGCGGAGCACGAATGCGGATTTGCCGTTCCTCCAGACGATGCCGGGGCATTTGCCGATGCTTTGGAGCGCGCAGCCGACGATCGATCCGCCCTGAAGCTTATGGGCCAGCGGGGCCGTGTGTTGGCTCAAACCCAGTTTGATCGCGAGAAACTGGCGGATCGCTGGGTGGATTGGGTAGAGGGTGCGGCGCCGGCAGCGCTTGACCAATCTGCGAGCGCGAAGCCATGAAGCGCGGTCTTGACGTTGCGGCTTCGGCGCTGGCGTTGTTGCTTTTGAGCTTGCCTTTGCTGCCCTTGCTTTGGTTGGTTCGTCGACGGCTCGGCACCCCGGTCCTCTTCAGACAAACGCGGCCGGGTCTCCGTGGCGACCCATTTGAAATGATCAAGCTCAGAACGATGACGCAGGCCTGCGGGCCGGACGGCAAACTGCTACCCGACGCTGAGCGCCTGACAGGCTTCGGCCGTTTCCTCCGCGCCACCAGCCTCGACGAACTACCCGAACTGTGGAACGTCCTCAAGGGCGACATGAGCTTGGTGGGGCCGCGGCCTTTGCTCATGGAATACCTGCCGCTCTATACGCCCGAGCAGGCGCGGCGTCACGAGGTGCGCCCGGGGATCACCGGCTGGGCCCAGGTCAATGGCCGCAACGCGTTGAGCTGGGAGGAAAAGTTCAAGCTCGATGTCTGGTACGTGGACAACCGCTCGTTCTGGCTTGACATCAAGATCCTGTGGCTGACCGTCAAGAAGGTGTTGGTGCGCGAAGGCATCAGCGCGGCTGGCGATGCCACCATGCCCAAGTTCACCGGCAGCGCGCGCGGATGACGGCTATTGCATCTCCCCGTAGGCAGTTGGCGCTGCTCGGCGCCAGTGGTCATGGCAAGGTGGTCGCCGAGTCGGCGCTCGCGGCCGGGTGGGGCATGGTCGCCTTTTTCGATGATTCGTGGCCGCAGTCGGCGGCCAATGGCAGGTGGTCGGTTGTAGGCGACACGGCCCACCTGATGGCGCGGCTGGCCGAGTTCGACGGGGTGCTGGTGGCCATCGGCAACGCCGCGGTCCGAGTGCGCAAGCAAGAGGATCTGCGGCAGGCGGGCGCGAAGCTGGTTTCGGTGGTGCATCCGCGCGCCTGGGTCAGCCCTTCGGCCACGTTGGGCGCCGGCAGCGTCGTGATGCCAGGGGCCGTGATCAATGCGGACGCTGTGCTGGGCCTGGCCTGCATCGTCAACACCGGCGCTTCGGTCGACCATGACTGCCGCCTTGCCGAGGGCGTTCACATCAGCCCGGGCGCTCACCTTTGCGGCGGCGTGTCGGTCGGCGCGTGCAGTTGGGTGGGCGTGGGTGCCGCCGTGCGACAGGGCATTCGCATCGGCGCCGGTGTGACGGTGGGCGCCGGCGCGGTCGTCGTCAAGGATGTGCCGGACGGCTTGACCGTCGTGGGCTGCCCGGCTGCGCCGTTGGCGGCAAATCGCGCCGTCCAGGGCTGATTTTCAAGTTCTTGTTTTTTCAATCTCCCCAGTCATGCTCAACACTCCGTTCTCCCCCTGGCCCAGCTTCACCCAGGAAGAAGCCTCGGCCGTCCAGCAGGTGCTGCTGTCCAACAAGGTCAACTATTGGACCGGGACCGAGTGCCGTAATTTCGAGAAGGAGTTCGCCGCGTGGGCGGGCACCGAGTACGCCGTGGCGCTGTCCAACGGCACCCTCGCCCTGGACGTTGCGCTGAAGGCGCTGGACATCGGTCCGGGCGACGAGGTGGTGGTGACGCCGCGTACGTTCATCGCCAGCGTCTCGTGCGTGGTCAATGCCGGCGCCACGCCGGTGTTCGCCGACGTGGAAGAAGACAGCGGCAACATCTCGGCCGCCACCATCGCGCGGGTGGTCACGTCGCGCACCAAGGCCGTGATCTGCGTGCACCTGGCCGGCTGGCCTTGCGACATGGACCCGATCATGGCGCTGGCCGACGCACATGGCTTCAAGGTGATCGAGGATTGCGCGCAGGCCCATGGCGCCCGCTACAAGGGGCGCGGTGTCGGCAGCATCGGGCACATCGGCGCCTGGAGCTTCTGCCAGGACAAGATCATGACGACCGGCGGGGAGGGCGGCATGGTCACCACCAGCGACCGCGCGCTATGGTCTGCAATGTGGTCGTTCAAGGACCACGGCAAGAATTGGGAAGCGGTGTACGAGCGGCAGCACCCGCCGGGCTTCCGCTGGCTGCACGACGGCTTCGGCACCAACTGGCGCATGCTTGAGATGCAGGCCGTCATCGGGCGCATTCAACTGCGCCAGATGTCCGACTGGAGCGCCATGCGCGCCAGGAACGCGCAGGCCATTCTTTCGGCGTGCCGGTCGCATGCGGCGCTTCGGGTGCCGGAGTTTCCCACCCACGGCGGCGATGCCGCTTCGTCCAGCATGCACGCGCAGTACAAGTGCTATGTCTATGTGCGTCCGGAGAAGCTGGCCCAGGGCTGGAGCCGCGACCGCATCGTCGAGGCGATCAACGCCCTGGGCGTGCCGTGCTATCAAGGCTCCTGCTCCGAGGTGTATCTCGAGAAAGCCTTCGACGACACCGGCTGGCGGCCCGCCGTTCGGCTGCCGGTGGCCAGGCAACTTGGCGAAGACAGCCTGATGTTCCTCGTGCATCCGACGCTGACTACGGCCGAAGTCAACAAATGCTGTGACGCAGTTCACAACGTGATGCAAGAAGCGGCTGCTTAAGTACTATGATCGACTAACAAAAAGATACAAACGTATTCAGATCGGTATTTGATGCAAGCAGCGGATACAGGCGCGTCCGGCCGAGGGGGCCGAGCCCCCAAGCCTGAACGGCAAGTGCAAACTGGTTGGCTTTCCGGTTCGGCGCAATGAACGCGATGGCCGTCAGGGCGCAGTTCCTGCGCTGGTCGTTTTGGGTGACTGCGCTGATCGTCGGCGTCCTGTCGCTGGCGCCGGTGCTGCCCGAGGAAATTCCCAGCACGGGCTGGGACAAGACCAATCATCTCGTGGCCTACGCCGCGCTGGCCTTGCTGGGCCGCGCCGCCTATCGGCGCCAGCTGCTCGCGGTGCTTGCGGGGCTGTTCGCCTATGGCGGCCTGATCGAGGTGCTGCAGTCTTTCACGCCCACGCGCATGGCGGAATGGGCCGATCTGCTGGCCGATGCGCTCGGCCTCGGCCTTGGCTGCCTGTGCGGCCTGGTACTCGACCGCAACCCGCTGCAAGGGTCGGTCGGCACGGTGCTGGCCTTGCCGCGTGCCGCCAAGCGCGCCGTGGTGCTGTTCGTCGACGCCTTCCTGTGCGTGCTGACGGTGTGGCTTGCGTTGTCGCTGCGCCTCGAAGGCTGGGTGCCGCTGCGCGGCGCCTACTGGGCGGCCGTGCTGGGTTCGGTGATGCTGGCGTTGCCGCTGTTCGTGCGGTTCGGGTTGTACCGGGCCATCTTCCGCTATGGCGACGACCATGCGCGCGCTGCCGGCTGGGCTGCGGGCCTCATCTACACCGTGGTGTATGTGGTGCTCTTCGCGATGATCGGCGTCGAGGGCGTGCCGCGCACCGTGGGGCTGATCCAGCCACCGCTGCTGCTGCTCGCCGTCGCGGCCACGCGGGTGCTGGCGCGCAACTGGCTCAGCGACGCGTACCGCGGCATCGTGGCGCCCTACGGCACCCAGCCGGCGCAACCGCTCGCGCTCATCTACGGCGCTGGCTCGGCTGGCCAGCAACTTGCGGCGGCGCTCGCCGACAACGCCGATCTGCGCGTGGTCGGCTTTCTCGACGACGACCGGCGCCTGCATGGCGGCACCATTCGCGGCCTGCGCGTCTACAGCCCCGACACGTTGCCCGCACGCGTGCGGCAACTGCACGTGAGCACCGTGCTCATGGCCATTCCGTCGGCGTCGCGCAAGCGCCGCAACGAGATTCTGCAATCGATCCTCGAGGCGCACGTGGCAGTCCGCACGTTGCCGAGCCTGATGGACCTGGCGCACGGCCGCGTCCAGACCAGCGACCTGCGCGAACTCGACATCGACGACCTGCTCGGTCGCGACGCGGTGCCACCGGACCGGCAACTGCTCGGCAAGAACATCACCGACAAGGTTGTGCTGGTGACCGGGGCGGGCGGCTCCATCGGCAGCGAGCTGTGCCGGCAGATTCTCAAGGGCCGCCCGGACACGCTGCTGCTGGTCGAACGCAGCGAGTACGCGCTCTATGCCATTCATGGCGAGTTGCAGCAGGCGTTGGCCCTGGAGCCGGGGAGCGTGGGCAACGGCATCCGCATCGTGCCGCTGCTGGCGTCGGTGCGCGAGGCACCGCGCATGCGCGAGATCATGAGCACCTGGCGGCCGCACACGGTCTACCACGCGGCAGCCTACAAGCACGTTCCGCTGGTCGAGCACAACGCGGCCGAAGGCGTCAAGAACAACGTCTTCGGCACGCTGGTCACGGCGCAGGTGGCGGTCGAGTGCGGCGTCGAGGATTTCGTGCTCGTCAGCACCGACAAGGCAGTGCGCCCCACCAACATCATGGGCACTACCAAGCGCGTGGCCGAAATGATCCTGCAGGCGCTTGCCGAGTCGCCGACGGGCGCGCCCCGCCGCACGCGCTTTTGCATGGTCCGCTTCGGCAACGTGCTGGGCTCGTCGGGCTCGGTGGTGCCGCTGTTCAGGCGCCAGATTCGCGACGGCGGGCCGATCACGCTCACGCATGCCGACATCACGCGCTATTTCATGACCATCCCGGAGGCCGCACAACTGGTGATCCAGGCCGGCGCCATGGCCAGCGGCGGAGACGTGTTCGTGCTGGACATGGGCGAGCCCGTGCGCATCATCGACCTGGCGCGCCGCATGGTGGAGCTGTGCGGGCTGACGGTTTGCGACGAGCAAAATCCCGAAGGCGACATCGCGATCCGCATTACCGGCCTGCGCCCGGGCGAGAAGCTGTACGAAGAGCTGCTGATCGGCGACAACCCGCTGGCCACCACCCATCCGCGCATCCTGAAGGCGCACGAGGATTTCCTGCCTTGGCCCGAGCTGCACAAGCGGCTCGACGCGCTCAACGGCGCGCTCGAGGACAACAACGTGCCGTACATCCGCGAGCTGCTGCAGCACATGGTGCACGACTACCGGCCGGACGTGCGCGTGGTCGACTGGGTGCACGTCGAGCAGCAAAGCACGGCGTTCGCCATCGCTGCCGGCTGACGCCGGCGGCAGCAGTGGACGCCCTCGCGGCGCCACTACACTTGACGAAATGCAGTTCATCCTGACAGTTTGTATTGGCAACATCTGCCGCAGCCCGCTGGCCGAGGCGATGCTTTTGCGGGCATTTCCCGAGCGGACGGTGTGGTCCGCCGGCCTGGGCGCGCTGGTGGGGCAGCCGGCCGATCCGTTGTCGCTTCTGCTGGCGCAGGAAAACGGGCTCGATCTGGCGGCCCACCGCGCCCAGCAGATCAACACCGTGATGTGCCAGCGCGCTGACCTGATCCTGGTGATGGAGCAGCACCAGCGCGAGGAGCTGGAGCGGCGCTACCCGCTGGCGCGCGGCAAGGTGTTCCGCCTGGCAGAGGCCGACATCGCCGACCCCTACCGCCAGCCACGCCCGGCCTTCGAGACGGCTTACGCCGAGATCGCCGCCGGAGCCGAAGCCTGGGTGCAGCGCATCCGGCGCTTGTCCTGAGCCTGCACCGGATGGCGCCGCTCAGCCGGCGTTGCGGCGCGGCAGCTTCCAGTCCGGGCGCACCCAATGGCAGGTGTAGCCGTCCGGGTAGCGTTGCAGGTAGTCCTGGTGCTCCGGCTCGGCTTCCCAGAACGGGCCGGCAGGCTTCACTTCGGTGACGGCCTTGCCGGGCCACAGGCCCGAGGCGTCGACGTCCGCAATGGTGTCCAGGGCCACCTGGCGCTGCTCGTCGGTCGTGTAGTAGATGCCCGAGCGGTAGGAACTGCCGCGGTCGTTGCCCTGGCGGTCGCGCGTGCTGGGGTCGTGGATCTGGAAGAAGAATTCCAGCAGTTGCCTGAAGCTCATCTGCTCGGGGTCGAACACCACTTCGATGGCTTCGGCGTGCGTGCCGTGGTTGCGGTAGGTGGCGTTGGCCACGTCGCCGCCGCTGTAGCCCACGCGCGTGCGAATCACGCCTGGCTGGGCGCGCAGCAATTCCTGCATGCCCCAGAAGCAGCCGCCGGCAAGGATGGTCGTCTCGGTGTTGGTACTCATTGTTACGTCCCTGGTTCAAAGTAAAAAAGGCTATCGCAAGTTTCGGATCGCGTCGATCGTTGCGCGCGTCATCTTCCTGCTGTTTGCGACGCATTCATTCCGCCTCGGCGGGCTGCATATCCGGCTTTGCGACCAACCGGACCATGACTCTTCGTTGCCAAGAAAGCCGGGATAGAGTTCCAGGCCATCCAAGCGCTTGTCTTTCAACATTGCAACCTGCAACCCAAGCAATTCGCTGTACGCGCCAAGGTCATCTTCAGCGCTGCAGTTGCCGGGAAGGAACTGACGGCACCGAATGTAGTCGACCCTGTCGTAGTGGTACACGCCGCCGTAGACCATTGCGTTTGGAAAAAGGGCTTTGACTGACCGGACATACTCCGCATAGCTTGCGGCGCTCTTCCTGAAATGCAAGTAGAGAGCCACTCGATCTACTTTCCCTCGCGCCTGTGAAGGGAAGGTTGACGAATCGCGCCCAATCGTGGCGATATCGTCTTCATAGACTGTGACGCCGAACTTGAGGTGCGGATTGACCGACTTTGCGGCATCGATCAACTGATCGAGGTAGGCATCCCCAGCGCTCGTCTTGGTCCTCTTCATGAAGGCCAGGAGGTCGTCGACACCAATCTCCTTGAGCGCTCGATCTTGTAGCGACAGAGACGAGTACTGCTTTGCTTTCTCGATGTTCTCTTCTTGCCTCCCCGCCTGCGCAAAGGCTATCGCGACGGAGTCGATCCCAGCAATCGTCTTGTAGCGGTCAACGCATTCTTGAGGGGCCGCGTGGCAGCCATACCGGAGTTCATTGACATACGGGGCGGCACTCTCCGTCGGCCTGTTGCCCCACGACATGATGCGGGCGGCTGACTGGGCTTGAGCCAAAGATGAGAATGACAGGGCGAATAGTGCGACAACGGTTGAAAACGAATGCCACCTATTGAATCGAAGATTGCATGGCCTTGGCTGATATGTCATCGAGGCATAGTAGTGTGTACGGTGCAATGTCTAGCAATGACTTTTCTGGCTAGGTAACTTTGTCGCAAGACGGTAACGAATGCGGGACCGATCGACTATGCTGCGCGCTCCGGCCCACGACATGGCGCATCGGGCCACATCATTTCCTTGGAGAGGGAAGCGAGAGGAACGTGCAATGAAGAAGACATTTTCTCGATGGCTGGCAGGGAGTTTGCTCCTTTGCGTGTCGCTGCTGGCGTCGGCGCAGAACGCTCCAAAGCTGGACAACGCGCAACTCGACCAGCTGCTCGCACCGGTGGCGCTGTATCCCGATGCCGTGCTGTCCCAGTTGTTCATGGCCTCGACCTATCCGGATGACGTGAAGGAGGCGGCCGACTGGTCCAGGGGCCACCAGGACCAGAGCGGCGATGCGGCGGTGAAAGCCGTGGACGCCGAGCCGTGGGACCCGAGCGTGAAATCGCTCGTGGGCTTTCCTTCGGTGATGGACCTGATGGGGCGCCAGCCCGATTGGGTGGTGCAGGTGGGCAATGCCTTCCTCGACCAGCCCGACGACGTGATGGACTCGGTCCAGCGGCTGCGCCGACAGGCCCAGGCGGCAGGCTCGCTCAAGAGCAACGAGCAGCAGACCGTCACCGTGCAGTCGCAAGGACCGTCGCAGATCATCGAGATCGCGCCGGCCAACCCGCAGGTGGTCTACGTGCCGCAGTACAACCCGACGGCGGTCTACGGTGCCTGGCCGTATCCCGCGTACCCGCCTTACTACTACCCGCCGTATCCGGGGTCGGTGTTTGCCACGTCGCTGGTGGCGGGCATCGGCTTCGGCCTGGGCGTGGCGGCGATCGATTCGATGTGGGGCGGCTTCGACTGGGGCCGCAACGACGTCAACATCAACGTCAACCGCTACAACAACATCAACGTGAACAACCGGTTGCGTGCGAACCAGACGAACTTCCAGCACAACGCCGCCCGCCGCGGCTCCACGCCCTATAACAACGCGGCCAACCGCCAGCGCTTCGATTCGCAGCGGCAGGCCGGCCTTGCCAACCGCGGCGGCAATCTCGGCGGCGCGCGTGCCGCGGCATCTGGCAGCCGCGATGCGGCGCGGGACCGGGCCGCGCAGTCGATGCAGTCGCGCACCGGCCAGTCGATCGCGGGCCACGAGGTGGGCGGCGGCCGTGCCGGGTCTGGCGCAGCGCGCGACCGCGCCGGCCAGGGTGCGGGCGGTGCACGCGACCGGGTCGCGCAGCAAGGCGGTGGCGCCGCGCGTGACCGCGTCGGGCAGGGCAGCGGCGGTGCGCGCGAGAGCGCGGCCGCGCGCCAGAGCCGCGACCACAGCGCGGCGATGAACCGTTCGCGCGCAGCGAACCACGACAGCGCGTTTCGCGACGCGGGCAATGGCGCCAAGGTGCGCCAGCAGGCTCAGCGCGGGAACGTGCAGCGCGCCAATGTCGGCGGCGGCCACTCGTTCTCTGGCGGCGGCGCGCGTCCGTCCGGCGGCGGCGCCCACATGGGCGGCGGAGGTGGCCGGGCCGGTGGCGGCGGTCACATGGGTGGTGGGCGCAGGAGGTAATCAGCCATGAGAAAGAACAAGACCATGACACTGCGTGCGCTGGGCCTGGCGGCCGCGCTGGCCTGCGGCACGATGGGCGCGGCGCACGCGCAGGCGGCCTATCCGAGCCCGCAGGCCGCATCGGAGGCACTCCACGAGGCACTGGCCCTGAGCGACCGCAACGCGATCCGCCATGTGCTCGGCGCCAACTTCATGCGCTACGTGCCCGATCACGACGTCAACATGGAAGACGCCTATGCCTTCCTCGAAGCGTGGAACAAGGCGCATGTGATCGAGCAGGCCGCCGACACGCGGGCCGAACTGGTGGTGGGCGACGGCTGGCATTTCCCGGCGCCCATCGTCAAGGGCGCGCACGGCTGGTCGTTCGACGTGCGCGCCGCGCAGGCCGAGATCATGCGGCGGCGCATCGGCCGCAATGAGCTCGGCGCCATCGAGACCCTGAAGGAGCTTTGCGCCGCCCAGGGCCGCTACACGCAGAGCCAGGGCCAGCCGGCAAGCCGCATCGTCAGCAGCGCCGACCAGCGCGACGGCCTTTACTGGCCGGCGGTGGACGGGGCCGAGAGCCCGCTCGGGCCGGATGCACTCATCATGGGCCCCGATACGCCGGTGGATGCGGCGCTGTACGGCTACCGCTACCGCCTGCTGCCGCAAACCGGCGCCGACGGCAAGGGCTGCGCTTTCGTGGCGTGGCCGGCGCGCTATGGCAGCGACGGCGTGCATACCTTCGTGATCGGCGGCGACGGCATCGTGCGCGAGCGCGACCTCGGCTCGTCGGCCGCCGCCAGCCGTGTGCAAGGGGTCAGCACGACAGAAAATTGGAGCGCCGTCCAATAAGCCAGTGTTTTCTTCCCGTGCGTCGGCGCGCCGTGCGGACCATCAACCCGAGAAGGAGTTCATGTGGCAAAGGAAAAGAAACCCAACATCCTCGTCATCTTCGGTGATGACATCGGCATGTGGAATGTGGGCGCCTATGCGAACGGCATGATGGGCCGCACGCCCAACATCGACAGCATTGCCCGCGACGGCATCCTGTTCACCGACCACTACGGCCAGCCCAGTTGTACCGCCGGGCGCGCCGCCTTCATCATGGGGCAGCTGCCGGTGCGCACCGGCATGACCACCATCGGCATTCCCGGCTCGGCTCGTGGCATCCAGAAGGAAGACCCGACGCTCGCCGAGATTCTCAAGGCCGGCGGCTATGCGACCGGCCAGTTCGGCAAGAACCACCTGGGCGATCGCAACGAGTTCCTGCCGACCATGCACGGCTTCGACGAGTGGTTCGGCAACCTTTACCACCTCAACGCCGAGGAAGAGCCCGAAGAGCTGGACTACCCTGGCCAGAAGAACCCCGAGTACAAGAAGAAGTTCGGCCCGCGCGGCGTGCTGCACTGCTGGGCCACCGACAAGGACGATCCGACCGAAGACCCGAAGTTCGGCCGGGTGGGCAAGCAGAAGATCGAGGACACCGGCGCGCTCACCCGAAAGCGCATGGTGACGTTCGACGGCGAGGTGCTCGACAAGACGCTCGACTGGCTCGACCGTACCGCCAAGGCGGACAAGCCGTTCTTCTGCTGGTTCAACACGACGGCGATCCACATCTGGTCGCACCCGCCCAAGAAGTACATCCAGATGGCCGTCGACGAAGGCCGTGCCGAGCAGGACGTGGTGCGCGCCAAGATGCTCGAGCATGACGAGCAGGTCGGCGTGCTGCTCAAGAAGCTCAAGGACCTGGGCGTGGACGACAACACGATCGTCATCTACACGACCGACAACGGCAACGAGCTCATGATGTGGCCCGACGGCGGCTACGCGCCGTTCCGGGGCGAGAAGGGCACCACGTGGGAAGGCGGCGTGCGCGTGCCCTGCCTGGCCAAGTGGCCCGGCAAGATTCCGGCCGGCAGCGTGTCCAACGGCATCCAGTCGCACGAGGACCTGTTCGTCACCCTGTGCGCCGTCGCCGGCATGCCGAAGGTGAAGGAAGAACTCCTCAAGGGCCACAAGGCGGCCAACGGCGTGACCTACAAGGTGCACCTCGACGGGTACAACAACATCGACCACTGGACCGGCAAGTCGGCCAAGTCGGCGCGGCGCGAGTACTACTACTACGACGAGACCGACCTGATGGCGGTGCGCATCGACAGCTGGAAGATGCACGTCGGCGTCAAGAGGGAAGGCAGCTGGTGGAACGAGAAGGCCTACCCGAGCGTGCCCTACGTCTTCAACCTGCTGATGGACCCCATGGAGAAGATGGACCCCGAGTCGCACGAGTGGGGTTACGCCGGGCGCAAGTTCTTCGCCTCCAAGATGTGGGCGCCGACGGCGGCCGGGCCTTTCCTGGCCGCGCACCTCAAGAGCCTGCAGGATTTCCCGCCGACGCAGGGCGCCGACAGCCTGAGTCTGAAGAAGAACATCGAGATGGCCATGGCCAAGCTGGAGTCGCCCAACGGCAGCAGCAACTAGCGAGCGCAGGCCGTACCGGTCGGCCATGAAAAAAGGGGCGCCTGGCGCCCCTTTTTCGTGACGGGCGCCGACGCCCGTGGATCAGCGACCGCGCGGTGCCGGGTCGGTGTCGCGATCACTGGCGGCGGCGACCGCGTGGGACACGATGCCGACCGCGTTGGCGCGCAGCAGTTCCTGTCGCAGGGCCGCTTCCAGTTGCTTGCGGGCCGAGTCCGGGCGGTCGTGGTCGTATTCCTGGTCCAGCTCGCAATGCAGGTAATAGTCGACCCGCTCCATGAGTCGCTCTATCGACGCTGCAATATCTTCCTCATTCATTCACTGCACTCCGTTTGATTCACTGCCTGTCATCGCGCATCAGGACGCACCAGTTTCAGTGACTCGTCTCTCCCATGCGGACTGTGCGCCAAACAGGCGCCGTCGCAGAGCGCTATTGTCTCATAATTGCAACAAAATTGTGCGCCGGGGGTCATGCGCGCGCACGGTGCGGCTGCGGACAACCCTCAAGCCGTCATGGCCTGGAGCTGTTCCGACAGGCGCAGCCAGTCTTCTTCGAGCTTGGCGATCTCGTCTTCGAGCCCCTTGAGCCGGCGCCCGGCCTGCGCAATCTGGTCGGGCGTGACGTTCTCGGACAGGCTGGTCTGCAACGCGTCGCGCTCTTCGCCGGCCGTGGCCAGGCGAGCCTCGATTCGGCCGAGTTCGCGTTGCAGGGGGCGGCGTTGCTCGGCCAGCTTCTGGCGCGCGGCTGCTTCCTGCTGTCTCTGCTCGCGGCCGGACGCGGCCGGTGTGGCCGGTGCGGGCGCCGGTGCAGGCGGGGCCTGCGCGGCCGCAGGCTCGGGGGCGGCCACGGCCACGGCCGCTGGCGCGGTCAAGGCGTCGCCAGCCGCCGCCACGCGCGCCACCTCGCGCAGCCGCTTGGCTTCTTCCAGAAGGTAGCGCTGGTAGTCGTCCAGGTCGCCGTCGAAGTCGTCGATGCGGCCGCGGCCGACCAGCCAGAATTCGTCGCAGACGGCGCGCAGCAGCGCCCGGTCGTGGCTGACCAGCATCAGCGTGCCCTCGAACTCGTTGAGGGCGATCGCCAGCGCCTCGCGCGTGGCGAGGTCGAGGTGGTTGGTCGGCTCGTCCATCAGCAGCAGGTTGGGGCGCTGCCAGACCATCATGGCCAGCACCAGCCGCGCCTTCTCGCCGCCGCTCATGGTGCCGACGGCCTGCTTGACCATGTCGCCGCTGAAATTGAAGCTGCCCAGGAACCCGCGCAGGTCCTGCTCGGTGCTGCGCTCGGGCGCGTTGGCGCCGAGGTCGCGCGCCAGGCGCACCATGTGCTCCAGCGGGTTGCTGCCCGGATGCAGCACGTCGAGTTCCTGCTGCGCGAAATAGCCGATCGACAGGCCCTTGCCTTCGGTGATGGTCCCGGCCACCGCACCCATGGTGCGCGCAATGGTCTTGACCAGCGTGGACTTGCCCTGGCCGTTGGCGCCCAGGATGCCGATGCGCTGCCCCGCCAGCACCGAGCGGTTGACGCCGCGCAGGATCACCTTGGGCTCGGCGTCTTCCTGCGGGTAGCCGAAGGCGCCGCCGCTGATGGTGAGCATCGGGTTGGGGATGTTCTGCGGCTCCTTGAACTCGAAGCTGAAGTCGGCCTCGGCCAGCAGCGGCGCCACCTTTTCCATGCGTTCGAGCGCCTTGACGCGGCTTTGCGCCTGGCGTGCCTTGCTGGCCTTGGCCTTGAAGCGGTCGATGAACTTCTGCAGGTGCGCCACCTTCTCCTGCTGGCGCGCGTAGGCGGCCTGCTGCTGCTCCATCTGCAGCGCCCGCATTTCCTCGAACTTGCTGTAGTTGCCGCCGTAGCGGGTCAGTCGGGCCTGGTCGATGTGCAGCGTGACGTTGGTCACCGCGTCCAGAAACTCGCGGTCATGGCTGATGACGATCATGGTGCCGGCGTACTTCTGCAGCCAGCTCTCCAGCCACACCAGGGCGTCGAGGTCCAGGTGGTTGGTCGGCTCGTCGAGCAGGAGCAGGTCGCTCGGGCACATCAGCGCGCGCGCCAGCTGCAGGCGCATGCGCCAGCCGCCGGAGAAGCTGTTGACCGGCTGCATCAGCTCGTGGATCTGGAAGCCCAGGCCCAGGATGAGCGACTGCGCGCGGGGCACGGCGTCGTGCGCGCCGGCGTCGGCCAGGTCGCTGTGGACGTGGGCCAGCGCCATGCCGATGTCCATGTCGTCCGGATCGGCCAGGTGTGCTGCGTCCAGGCGCGCCAGTTCTTCCTGCAGTTGCGCCAGGCGGGTGTCGCCGGCAACGACGAAGTCGGTGGCGAGTTCGTCCGTCTCGGGCATGTTCTGCGCCACCTGGGCCAGTTGCCAGGCGGCCGGCCGCGAGAAATCGCCGCCGTCTTCGTGCAGGGTGCCGTTGAGCAGTGCGAAGAGGGTGGACTTGCCGGCGCCGTTGCGCCCGACCAGGCCGACCTTCTCGCCGGGATTGAGGGTGACGCTGGCGCCATCGAGCAGCACCTTGCTGCCACGGCGCAGGACAACGTTCTTGAGCGTGATCATGATTCGGAAAAAGGGTGTGGCGGGCGTCCTTGCCGGGCGCGCCGCCATGCATCAAAGGGGGAGTATGGCCGCAGTGGCGGCCGGCGGATGGCGGGCGTCGCGCCCGCTAGGGCCGCAGCAGGGCTTCCCGGGTGAGCAGCAGCACCTGGTCCTCGCCCGCGCTGGTGGCCAGCCAGACCACCTCGAGCTGCGGAAACGCGGCCTCGAAGTGCTCGCGCTCGTTGCCGATCTCCAGCACCAGCACGCCCTGCGGCGACAGGCGGTCCGGCAGGTCGGACAGCAGCTTGCGGATGAAGTCCATGCCGTCCGCGCCGCCGGCCAGCGCCAGTTCGGGCTCGGCGCGGTATTCGGCGGGCAGGGCCTGCATGCTCTGCGTGTTGACGTAGGGCGGGTTGCACAGCACCAGGTCGTAGGGCCCGGGCAGCATGGCCAGGCCGTCGGAACGCATCAGCTTGATGCGATCGTCGAGCCCGTGCCGGGTGACGTTGATGGCGGCGACTTCCAGCGCCTCGGTGGACAGGTCGGCGGCGTCCACGTGCACGTCCGGATACGCCATGGCCGCGAGCACCGCCAGGCTGCCATTGCCGGTGCACAGGTCCAGCACCCGTTGCGTGTGCGCGCCGAGCCACGGATCGATCGTGCCGTCGGCCAGCAGTTCGGCGATGAAGCTGCGCGGCACGATGGCCCGCTCGTCGACGTAGAAGGACACGCCCTGCAGCCACGCCTCGCGCGTGAGGTAGGCGGCCGGCAGGCGGCGCTCGATGCGCTCGCGCACGAGGGCCTGCACCTTGAGGGCGTCGGCCGGCGAGACTTCTCGCTCGGCGGCCTCGTCCAGTGCGTCGAGCGGCACCTTCAGGCGCCAGAGCACCAGCCAGGCGGCCTCGTCGAAGGCGTTGAGGGTGCCGTGCCCGAAAGAGACCTGTGCGGCCTCCAACGCGCGCGCCGCGTCCTCGATGAGCGCGATGACGGTGCTCACGCGGCGGCGTCCAGTGCGTTCAATGCGGCCAGCGTGCGGGCGTAGACGTTCTTGAGCGTGTCGATCTCGGCCACCGCGATGTGCTCGTCGATCTTGTGGATGCTGGCGTTGACCGGCCCGAACTCGACCACCTGCTCGCAGACCTGGGCGATGAAGCGGGCGTCGCTGGTGCCGCCGCTGGTGGACAGCTCGGTGGCGATGCCGGTCTCGGCCTGGATGGCCGTGCGCACGGCGGACACCAGCGCCCCCGGCTGGGTCAGGAAAGGCAGGCCGCCGACGGTCCATTTCAGGTCGTAGTCGACGCCGTGGGCGTCCAGCACGCCGTGCACCCGCCGCTGCAGCGACTCGGGCGTCGATTCGGTGGAGAAGCGGAAGTTGAAGTCCACCACGGCGCTGCCCGGGATCACGTTGCTGGCCCCGGTGCCCGCGTGGAAGTTGCTGATCTGCCAGCTGGTTGGCTGGAAGTACGCGTTGCCCTTGTCCCAGCCCCCGGCATTGTTGATGGCCACCAGTTCGGCCAGGGCGGGTGCCAGCTGGTGCACCGGATTGCGCGCCAGGTGCGGATAGGCGATATGGCCTTGCACGCCGTTGACGGTGAGGCGCCCGCTCATCGTGCCGCGCCGGCCATTCTTGATCATGTCGCCGCAGCGCTCGACCGAGGTCGGTTCGCCGACGATGCAGTAGTGCAGCTTCTCCCCGCGGGCGGCCAGCTCGCGGCACACCACCACGGTGCCGTCCACGGCCGGGCCTTCCTCGTCGCTGGTCAGCAGCAGCGCGACCGAAAGGCGCGGGTCGGGGTGCGCCGCCAGGAATTCCTCGATGGCGACCACGAAGGCGGCCAGAGAGGTCTTCATGTCGCAGGCGCCGCGCCCGTACATGCGGCCGTCGCGGTGCGTTGGCGTGAAGGGCGGGCTGGTCCACTGCTCGAGCGGGCCTGTGGGCACGACGTCGGTGTGGCCGGCGAAGACCAGCGTGCGCGCCGCTGGGTCGGCCGATCGGCGGATGGCCCAGAGGTTGGTGACGCGGAAGTCGGCCGGCCCGCTGGCGATGGTCTCGAGCGTGAAGCCAAGCGGCGCGAGCCGCTCGCCGATGAGTTGCTGGCAGCCGCCGTCCTCGGGCGTGACGGAGGGGCGGGCGATCAGTTCTTCGGCGAGGAGCAGCGTGCGGGACATTCAGGCAGACAGGGTCAGAATTTCACGTCTAGCGTGATTTCGGTGAAGGAAGGCGCCTCGACCTGGTCGAGCAGGGCGCGCTCTTCCTGTTGCGGCGCATTGCTCGCCACGTTGCGGTTTTGCAGGCGCCACATCAGGTTGGTGGGCGAATCGGCATGGGCCAGGCCTTCGGCGCGGTCGATCTTGCCCGAAAGAATCAGGCGGGCAATGTCTTCCTCGAAGGTCTGCGAGCCTTCGGCCAGCGATTGTTCCATCGCTTCCTTGACCGCCGACAGGTCGCCCTTCTCGATCAGCTCGGCCACCAGCTGGGTGTTGAGCATGACCTCCACGGCCGGCACCCGGGCGCCGGCGGGCGTGCGAAGCAGGCGCTGCGCGATGACGGCGCGCATGGCCGAGCCCAGGTCGCCCAGCAGGGTCGGGCGCACTTCCACCGGATAGAAGCTCAGGATGCGGTTGAGCGCGCGATAGGCGTTGTTGGCATGCAGCGTGGCCACGCACAGGTGGCCCGACTGCGCATAGGCGATGGCCGCGCTCATGGTTTCGCGGTCGCGGATCTCGCCGATCTGGATCACGTCGGGCGCCTGGCGCAGCGCGTTCTTCAGCGCCAGCTGCAGCGACTGGGTGTCGCTGCCGACGTCGCGCTGGTTCACCAGCGATTTCTTGTTGGTGAAGATGTACTCGATGGGCTCTTCGACCGTCAGGATGTGGCCGCTGGCGTTCTCGTTGCGGTAGTCCAGCATCGAGGCCAGCGTGGTCGACTTGCCGGCGCCGGTGGCCCCTACCATCAGGATGAGGCCGCGCTTTTCCATGATGAGGGTCTTGAGCACCGGCGGCAGACCCAGTTCCTCGAACGAGGGAATCCGAGCCGGGATGTGGCGCACCACCACCGCATACGTGCCGCGCTGGCGCATGGCGCTGACACGGAAGTTGCCGACGCCCTCGAGCGCAACCGCGGTGTTGAGCTCGCCGGTCGCCTTCAGTTCGTCCACGCGCTCGCCCGGCAGGATCTCCGACAGCAGGGTCAGCGGCGCCTCCGGCGGCAGCACCTGGGCATTGATCGGCAGGCACTGGCCGTTGATGCGGATCTGCGCCGGCGCATGCGCCGACAGGTAGATGTCCGACGCCTTGCGCTCGGCCATCAGCCGAAGGATGCGCTCCATGGTGCTCACAATCTCTCTCCTCAAGTGACGTTTTTTGTCAAACCGGTGAGGGGCTGCAAGCCGCATGCCCGTGCCCTTGCGGGACCTTTCGCGTCAGCGCCAGTGCCAACCGCCGAAGAAATGAATGCCTTGGTTCTCGTATGCCGGTGCGCCGATGTGTCTCAGTCGCGCAGCAGGTCGTTGAGCGAGGTCTTCGCGCGCGTCTGGGCGTCGACCGTCTTGACGATGATTGCCGCGTAGGTGGTGTAGTCGGTGCCGTTGGGCGCCTTCTTCTGCAGGCCGCCGCTGATCACCACGCTGCCGGCGGGCACGCGGCCGTACAGCGTCTCGCCGGTCTCGCGGTTGAAGATGGGTGTGCTCTTGCCGAGGTACACGCCCATGCCCAGCACCGAGTTCTCTTCGACGACCACGCCCTCGACGACTTCGGAACGCGCGCCGATGAAGCAGTTGTCCTCGATGATGGTGGGGCCGGCCTGCAGCGGCTCGAGCACGCCGCCGATGCCCACGCCGCCCGACAGGTGGACGTTGGCGCCGATCTGGGCGCACGAGCCGACGGTGGCCCAGGTGTCGACCATGGTGTTCTCGCCGACGTAGGCGCCGATGTTCACGTAAGACGGCATCAGCACCGCGCCCTTGGCGATGTAGCTGCCGCGGCGCGCCACGGCCGGCGGCACGATGCGCACGCCGGCTTCCTTGAGCTCGCTGGCCGACAGGTGCGAGAACTTGGTCGGCACCTTGTCGTAGAAACCGAGCGCGCCGGCGGTGATCTGCTCGTTGTCACGCAGGCGGAACGACAGCAGCACGGCCTTCTTGATCCACTGGTGCACCGTCCACTGGCCGACCGCCTCGCGGGTGGCCACGCGCAGGCTGCCGTTGTTGAGCTCGGCAATGACGTGCTCGACGGCGTCGCGCACTTCCTTGGAGGCGGCGCTGGCCGAGATGTTGGCGCGGTCTTCCCACGCGGCGTCGATGGTTTGCTGGAGTTGCTGGGTCATGTCGATGGTTTCGGTTGGTATCTGTTGGCAGGGCGCGCTCAGCGGCCTTGCTGGACGAAGCGCACGATGCGCTCGGCGGCCTCGATGCATTCGGCGGTGTCTGCCACCAGGGCCATGCGCACGCGGCCCCGGCCCGGGTTGGCGCCCTGTGCCTCGCGCGCCAGGTAGGAGCCGGGCAGAACCGTCACATTGTATTGACCGTAGAGGGCGCGGGCGAACGCGGCGTCGTCGCCTTCCCAGGCTGGCGGCACGCCGGCCCACAGGTAGAAGCTGGCGTCCGGCAGGCGCACGTCGAGCACCGGCTCGAGCAGGGGCGTGACCGCCGCGAACTTGGCGCGGTACTGGGCGCGGTTGTCCACCACGTGCGACTCGTCGCTCCAGGCCGCGATGCTGGCGGCCGCGACCGCGCCGCTCATCGCGCTGCCGTGGTAGGTGCGGTAGAGCAGGAAGGCCTTGATGAGGGCCGCGTCGCCCGCCACGAAGCCGCTGCGCAGGCCCGGCACGTTGCTGCGCTTGGACAGCGAGGTCAGCGCGATCAGGTTGCGGAAATCGTTGCGTCCGAGCTTGGCCGCCGCCTCCAGGCCGCCCAGCGGGGGCTCGTCGCGGAAGTAGATCTCGCCGTAGCACTCGTCCGAGGCGATGACGAAGCCGTGCCGGTCCGACAGTTCGAACAGGCGCTGCCACTCGTCCAGCGGCATCACGGCGCCGGTCGGGTTGCCCGGCGAGCAGACGAACACCAGCTGCGTGCGCTGCCAGACCGCCTCGGGCACGCCGGCCCAGTCGACCGCGAAGTTGCGCGCGGGCACGCTCGGCACGTAGTACGGCTCGGCCCCGGCCAGCAGGGCCGCACCCTCGTAGATCTGGTAGAACGGATTGGGCGAGACCACGAACGGCGCCGGTTCGCGGCGGCCGTCGATGATTGTCTGCGCCAGGGAGAAAAGCGCCTCGCGCGAGCCGTTGACCGGCAGCACCTGGGTGGCGGGGTCGAGGTCGAGCTGGTAGCGCTTGTGCAGCCAGCGGGTGAAGGACTCGCGCAGCTTCAGGTCGCCGGCGGTGGCCGGATAGGCCGCCAGCGCGCCCATGCCGGCGGTCAGCGCGTCCTTGATGAAGCCGGGTGTGGCATGGCGCGGCTCGCCGATGCCCAGGCTGATCGGCGAATAGGCCGGGTCCGGCGTGACGCCGGCGAACAGTTGCCGCAGCCTCTCGAAGGGGTAGGGCTGCAGCCTGGCAAGCAGGGGATTCATGGCCCGGATTATCGGCCAGCGGGCCGGGGGCTGCCGGCCGCCGGCGGCATGCCGGCGCTCACGAGAGGCGCTTGACCAGCACCTGGCTCTTGCGGTCCCAGTTGTATTTCTTCTTGCGCGCCTCGGGCAGCCAGTCAGGGTCGACCGAGGTGAAGCCGCGCTTGATGAACCAGTGCATGGTGCGGGTGGTCAGCACGAAGATGCTCTCGAGGCCCATGGCCCTGGCGCGCTGTTCCACGCGCTTGAGCAGGCGTTCGCCGTCGCCCTGCGACTGCGACTGGTTCGACACCGTCAGCGCCGCCATCTCGCCGGTACGCGCCTCCGGATACGGGTAGAGGGCCGCGCAGCCGAAGATCACGCCGTCGTGCTCGATCACGGTGTAGTGGCCGATGTCGCGCTCGATCTCGGTGCGGCTGCGCTTGACCAGCGTGCCGTCGCGCTCGTAGGGCTCGATCAGCTGCAGGATGCCCCCGATGTCGTCGGCGGTGGCCTCGTGCAGGCTTTCGAGCTTCTCGTCCACCACCATGGTGCCGATGCCGTCGTGCACGTACACCTCGAGCAGCAGCGAGCCGTCCACCGCGAACGGAATGATGTGGTTGCGCTCCACGCCGCCGGCGCAGGCCTTGACGCAGTGCTGCAGGTAGAACGCGGTGTCCGTCGGGCGCTGGGGCGACGCCAGCGCGGCCAGCAGCTTCTTGGCATCGGCCAGGGGCAGCTCGGTGTCGATGGGGTTGTCTTCGCTCACCGGATGGTCCGGCTGCTGGGGAATGCCGGGAATCTCGGTCAGGAAGATCAGCTTGTCGGCCTGGATCGCCGTGGCGACGCTGGTGGCCACCTCTTCCATGGTCAGGTTGAAGGCCTCGCCGGTGGGCGAGAAGCCGAAGGGCGACAGCAGCACCATGGCGCCGAAATCGAGCGCGCGCCGGATGCCGGCCACGTCCACCTTGCGCACCAGGCCCGAATGCATGAAATCCACGCCGTCCACCACGCCCACCGGCCTGGCGGTGATGAAGTTGCCCGAGATCATCCGCACCGTGGCGCCGGCCATGGGCGTGTTCGGCAGGCCCTGGCTGAACGCGGCCTCGATCTCGTAGCGCAGCTGGCCGGCCGCCTCCTGCGCGCAGTCGAGCGCCACGCTGTCGGTGATGCGCATGCCGTGCGAATAGCGCGCCTCGTGCCCCTTGGCCTTGAGCTGCTCGTTCACCTGCGGGCGAAAGCCGTGCACCAGCACCACCTTGACGCCCATGCTCTGGATGAGCGCCAGGTCCTGCGCGATGTGCTGCAGCTTGCCCGCGGCGATGGCCTCGCCCGCCATGGCCACCACGAAGGTCTTGCCCCGGTGCATGTGGATGTACGGCGCGACCGACCGGAACCACGGGACAAAGGTGAAGTTGAAAACAGTGGACATGCAGCTGGAATCAAATGCGGCCGGCGGCGGCCCGCCAGCCCGGCGGGGATAATCCGGCGATTGTCTCCGAAGCTTTCTTCCGGGCGCCAGGCCCGGTCAATTCCGCCTTGTCCGACGCCGCTGCCGCCCCCACCGCACTGAAGATCGAATTCCCCGACGCGCTGCCGGTATCGGCCCGGCGCGACGAGATCGCCGCCGCCATCGCCGCCCACCAGGTCGTGATCGTCTGCGGCGAGACCGGCTCGGGCAAGACCACGCAGCTGCCCAAGATCGCGCTGGCGCTGGGCCGCGGGCGCCTGAACGCGCCGCCGGGCAAGGGGCGGCTGATCGGGCACACGCAGCCGCGCCGGATCGCCGCCAGTTCGGTGGCGCGGCGCATCGCCGAGGAGCTGAACACGCCGCTGGGCGAGGTGGTGGGCTTCAAGGTGCGCTTCCAGGACCGGCTCTCGCGCGACGCCTCGGTCAAGCTGATGACCGACGGCATCCTGCTGGCCGAGACCCAGGGCGATCCGCTGCTCAAGGCCTACGACACGCTGATCATCGACGAGGCGCACGAGCGCTCGCTGAACATCGACTTCCTGCTGGGCTACCTGCGCGAGATCCTGCCGCGCCGGCCGGACCTGAAGGTCATCGTCACCTCGGCCACCATCGACGCCGACCGCTTTGCCCGGCATTTCGCCACCCAGGCGCCCGGGCAGGCCGAGCCGGTGCCCGCGCCTGTGCTGATGGTCTCGGGCCGGACCTACCCGGTCGAGATGCGCTGGCGGCCTTTCGAGGAAACGCGCGACCACGACCTGAACGACGCCATCGCCGAAGGCGTGGACGAGCTCTGGCGCGACCCGCGCATGGGCGGCGACATCCTGGTGTTCCTGCCGGGCGAACGCGAGATCCGCGAGGCCGCCGACCACCTGCGGCGGCACCTGGCGCACCAGCCGGCGCTGCGCAATGCCGAGGTGCTGCCGCTGTTCGCGCGGCTGTCGCAGGCCGAGCAGGACCGCGTGTTCCAGCCGCATGGCGGGCGGCGCATCGTGCTGGCCACCAACGTGGCCGAGACGTCGTTGACGGTTCCGGGCATCCGCTACGTGATCGACGCCGGCACGGCGCGGGTCAAGCGCTACAGCTTCCGCAGCAAGGTCGAGCAGTTGCTGGTCGAGCCGATCAGCCAGGCCGCGGCCAACCAGCGCGCCGGCCGCTGCGGCCGGGTGGCCAACGGGATCTGCATCCGCCTGTATGGCGAGGACGACTTCAACGGCCGGCCGCGCTTTACCGATCCGGAGATCCTGCGCAGTTCGCTGGCCGGCGTCATCCTGCGCATGAAGTCGCTGCACCTGGGCGACGTGGAGCGCTTCCCGTTCCTCGAGGCGCCGTCGCGCCGGGCGATCACCGACGGGTACCAGCTGCTGGGCGAGCTCGGCGCGGTCGACGAGTCCAATGCCTTGACGGCCACCGGCACCGAACTGGCGCGGCTGCCGCTGGACCCGCGGGTCGGCCGGATGATCCTGGAGGCGCGCGAGCGCGGGGCCCTGGCCGAAGTGCTGGTGATCGCCTCCGCGCTGTCGGTTCAGGACGTGCGCGACCGGCCGCTCGAGGCGCAGGCCCAGGCCGACCAGGCTCACGCCAAGTTCGACGACGAGAAGAGCGAGTTCAGTGGCTACCTGCGGCTGTGGCAGTGGATCCATGATGCGCGCGGCGGCCACGGCCAGGACGGCGACCGGCATCGCCTGAGCAACCGGCAGTACGAGCAGTTGCTGCGGCAGAACTTCGTCAACGTGCGCCGGGTGCGTGAATGGCGCGACACCCATTCGCAGTTGCTGACGGTGGTGACCGAGCACAAGTGGCGCCTGAATGCCCAGCCGGCGAGCTACGAGGAGCTGCACCTTTCCATGCTCTCGGGCCTGCTAGGCAACGTGGGCTGCAAGCTCGACGAGGAGGGCGCCGGCTCGGGCGAATACCTCGGCGCGCGAGGCATCAAGTTCCACCGCCATCCGGGCGCGCACCTGAAGAAGAAGCCGGGCCGCTGGATCGTGTGCGCCGAGCTGGTTGAGACGACGCGCCTGTTCGGGCGCGGCATCGCCAATGTCGAGCCGCGCTGGATCGAGCAGGCCGCCGCGCATCTGCTCAAGAAACAGGTGCTCGACCCGCATTGGGAAAAGAAGGAGGCGCGCGTGGTCGCCTTCGAGCGCGCCACGCTCTACGGCCTGGTGATCTACAGCGGCCGGCGCGTGGACTACGCGCAGGTCGATCCGGTCGAGGCGCGCCAGATATTCATCCGCGAGGCGCTGGTGGCGCAGGAATGGGACACCCAGCTGCCATTCCTGCAGGCCAACCGAAAGCTGCTGCGGGAAGTCGAGCAGCTCGAGCACAAGTCGCGCCGCCAGGACGTGCTGGTCGACGACGCGCTCATCTATGCCTTCTATGACGCGCAGCTGCCCGCGAACGTGGCCAGCGCGGCCGAGTTCCAGGGCTGGTGGCGCGTGGCCTCGCGCGAGCAGCCGAAGCTGCTGCACCTGACGCGCGAAGACCTCATGCGCCACCAGGCCGCCGGCGTCACCGCGCAAGCTTTTCCGCCCACGGTCAAGCTCGGCGGCGTCGACTGCGCGGCGGCCTACCTGCACGAGCCGGGCGACGCGCGCGACGGGCTGACGGTGTCGGTGCCGCTGTTCGTGCTCAACCAGGTCGCCGAGGAACGCTGCGAATGGCTGGTGCCGGGCATGCTCAAGGACAAGATCCAGGCCTTGCTCAAGAGCCTGCCGCAGAAGCCGCGCTCGCGCCTGGTGCCGCTGCCGGAATCGGCCGGCCGCCTGGCGGAGCAACTGGGCACCCCCGAGGAATTCGCCAAGGGCTCGCTCACCGATGCCCTGCTCAAGCAGGTGCGCGACATCACGGGGCTGGACGTCAAGCGCGCGGATTTCAAGCTCGACATGCTCGCGCCCCACCTGTTCATGAACCTGCGCGTCGTGGACGAGCACGGCCGGCAGCTGGGCATGGGCCGCAACCTGGGCGCGTTGCGCGCGGAGCTGGGCGCCAAGGCGCGCGGCGCCTTCCAGGCACTGGCCGGCCTGCAGACGCGCAAGGCCGGCACCGCCGACGCGGGCGGCGCCCAGCAGACCGGGCCGGCTGGCGCGGCGCGGCCCGCGTCCGCAGGCGCGCCGGCAGCGACTGGCAAGGGCGGCAGTTCCGCCGCGCACGCGGCGCCCGGCGCCACGGCGGCCGATCGCCGCTATACGGACTGGTCCTTCGGCGAATTGCCTGAGCTGATGGAACTGCGCCGCGGGGGACAGACGCTGATCGGCTTTCCGGCCCTGCTCGACGAAGGCGACGCGGTGCGCATCGAGGTCTTCGACGAGCCGGAGGTGGCCGCGCAAAAGCATCGCGCCGGCCTGCGCAGGCTGTTCGCGCTGCAGATCCGCGACGCGCTCAAGTACCTGGAAAAGAACATTCCCGACCTGCAGAAGATGGCGGTGGCCTACATGCCGCTGGGCACGTTGGAGGAGCTGCGCGCGCAGATCATCGACGTTGCGCTCGAACGCGCCTTCCTGCTCGAGCCGCTGCCGACGGACGCGCCGGCCTTTGCGCGCCGGACCGAGGAAGGACGGGGCCGGCTGACCTTGATCGCCAATGAGGTGGCGCGTCTGGCAGGAGTCATTCTTGTCGAGTACGCGCTGGCGGCTCGCAAGATCAAGGACACGAAGAACCATCCCGAGGCGGTGCAGGACGCGGCCCAGCAGTTGCAAAGGCTGGTCGGCAAGCGATTCATCGCCGAGACGCCGTGGCCGCAATTGCAGCACTTCGCCCGCTATCTCAAGGGCATCGTGCTTAGGCTGGACAAGTTGCGCGCCGATCCGGCGCGCGATGCGCAGAAGCTGGCTGAACTGCGGCCGCAGGAAGCGCGCTACTGGCGGCTGGTGGCCGAGCGCAAGGGCGTACAGGACGATCGCCTGCGCGAGTTTCGCTGGCTACTGGAAGAACTGAGGGTGAGTTTTTTCGCGCAGGAACTGCGCACGCCGCAACCGGTGAGCATCAAGCGGCTGGACAAGGCCTGGAGCCAGTTGGGACATTGATGCAGAACGCCGGCCCCTCCCGAGGCCGGCGCTGCGTTCATCCGATTTCAGGTGTGTTGCGCGAGGCTAGATGTATCCGAGCAGCAGCAGGATGATCACGATCAGCAGTACCAACCCGAGGCCGCCGCTGGGCATGTAGCCCCAGCTGCGGCTGTAACCCCAGCTGGGCAGCGCACCGATAAGCAGCAGGATCAGGACGATCAGCAGGATGAAGGACAGGGACATGTTTTTCTCCGGACATTGGTGTTGTTCAACGCCCGTCCATCGTGGGGGCCGGTGCTTGTCTTGAGCGCGGGAGCCGGGCCCGTCGCCGGGTCGGGAAACAGCCGGCTTCGCTGTCGGACACCGGCTGCGTTCGGGCGGCGCGGCGCGCGCCGCGCCGCGCCGGAAGCGAGGCTAGAAGATGTGGCGGATGCCGACGTCCCAGCCGTATCCCTTGTCCGCGCGATACCCGGAGCGCTGATTGAGGACGTCGTCGATGGAGGCGGCGGTGTAGCCGGCCGTTCCGTTGGGCGGCAGGGCGGGGGGAATCGCCGCGCCGTTCCTGTTCCTGGTGACGGCGACCGTCGTGTAGAGCGCGGTGCGCCTGGAGAGGTTGTGCACGTAGCCCAGCGCGAGCTTGTCGGCCGTGGGGTCGGGCAGGTCCAGGCCCTGGCTCATCGGTGCTTCGCTGACGTCCGCCACCAGGTGCGAGTACGCGACGCGGATCAGGCCCGGGCCGACCGGCAGCGTCATGCCGACCAGGTAGCCGTTGGCCGTGACGTCGCCCGACGGCGCGGCGACCGGCGGGTTCACGTAGTCGTTCTTCACCTGGACGTACGTGTACTCGCCGAACAGCTTCAGCAAGCCGAAGTCGTAGGTCGCGGCGACATTGCTGGTGCCGAGCGTCTTGGTCAGGCCGCCGTAGTAGTCGTCGCCGATGGTGCTCGCGCCGTGCGACGCTGCAACATCCAGCGGCCCCTTCGCGTAGCCGAGCCGGGCGCCGACATAGCGGCCGGTACGTGCGGTGTTGAGCGTGGTCGGCGTGCTGGAGCCGGGGTCGTACTTGACGTTCTCGCCCAAGCCGTACATCACCTGGCCATAGAAGCCACCGAGATTGGGCGGCAGGAAGTAGCTGACGCTGTTGTTGGCGCGCACGTAGTTGGGGTTGGCGATCAGGTTGTTGATCGTGCCCGGGCCGCCCGCCCCGCCGAGCAGCATGCTGATGACGCTCGCCCCGGCGCCCACCGTGGCGAAGGGATCGAAGACGTTGTCGCTCAGGAACGTCGGGGTGTAGTCCCGGCCCAGGCGGAACTCGCCGAATCCGCCCGACAGGCTCACCGTCGAGCGCCGATTGAAGCCCAGGCCATTGGGAGCGAAGCCCGAGCCCGTGTCGTTGGCCAGGCCCGCCTCGAGCCAGAAGCTGGCCGCCATCCCGCCGCCCAGGTCTTCCGTGCCGCGGAATCCGAGCCGGCTGCCGATCAGGTTGCCGGAGGACATCACCGTCTGGTTCTGCACCATCGTGGGATGAGGCTGCGAATCGCCGCCGTTGCCGGTGTCCACGTAGTGGCTGCGGGTCTGGTAGTAGCTGACGCCGGCGTCGATGATGCCGAACACGGTGACGGACGATTGGGCCGTCGCCAGGCCGGCACCGGCCATCGCGGCCAGGGCAACGAGAGGTCTCTTCATGATCACTGTCTCTGATAGTTGTGGGAATTCCTGAGGGCGTGCGCGAGCGCGCGCCGCGTCATGAACGCGAGCGCCGCCCCCGCGCTCGCCGAGCGCGTGCGATGAATGACGGAGGTCCTGTTCCTGTCCCTGTCCGGGTCAGGGGACCAGCACGGTCGCGCCGGTGGTCCTTCTTCCTTCGAGCGCGCGGTGCGCGTCGGCCGCGTCGGCCAGCGCGAAGGTCTGCTGCGGCTCGCTGACGATGTTGCCGGTCAGCACGTGGTCGAACAGTTCGCGCGCCATGTCCAGCATGTGCGACCGCGGCTGGATGTAATGCATCATTGCCGGCCGCGTGACCCACAGCGAACCCTTGGCGGCGAGCAGCTGCGAATCGATGACCACCGGGCCCGACGACGTGCCGTTGCTCACGAGCGAACCGCGCGGCTGCAGGCTGTCGAGCGAGGCCTCGAGCGTGTCCTTGCCCACCGAGTCGTAGACCACCGGCACGCCCTTGCCGCCGGTCAGTTCGCGCACCCGCTGGGCAATGTTCTCGCGCGAGGTGACGATGGTGTGGGTGCACCCATTGGCCTTGGCGACCGCCGCCTTCTCGTCGGTGCTCACGGTGCCGATCATGGTCACGCCCATGGCCCGCGCCCACTGGCAGGCGATCAGGCCGACGCCGCCGGCGGCCGCGTGGTAGAGGATGGTCTCGCCGCCCTTGAGCGGATAGACCTGGCGGAACAGGTACTGGGCCGTCATGCCCTTCATCATCAGCGTCGCGGCGGTGCTGTCGCTGATGCCGTCCGGCAGGGGGATCAGCAAGTCGGCCGGCATCACTCGTGCCTGCGAATACGCGCCCTGCGGGCCGATGAGGTAGCCCACGCGGTCGCCCGGCGCGATGCCGGTGACGTCCGGCCCCACGGCCTCGACCACGCCCACCGCGTCGGAGCCGAGGCCATTGGGCAAGGCCAGGGGGTAGCGGCCGGTACGGAAGTAGATGTCGATGAAGTTGACGGCAATGTAGGTGTGGCGCACGCGTGCCTGACCCGGGCCGGGCTCGCCGACGTCGATGTTCTCCAACCTGAGGACTTCCGGGCCGCCGGTTTCATTGAAGCGGATGGCTTGGACCATGGTTTTTCCTTCTGCTGCCTGTGCCTAGTTCAGCTTGATGTCGAACGACTTCACGATCGCCGCGTTGCGGTCGTACTCTTCGCGCACGTCGACCGCGGCCTGTGCCGGCGAGAGGTCGGTGGTCGGCTCGAAGCCCGCATCGACCAGGCGTTTGCGCACGTCGGGATTGGCCGCCACCTTCTGCAGCGCCGCATGGATCTTCTCCGTCAGTTCGGCTGGCAGCCTGGACGATGCGATCACGCCGGTCCAGTTGCTGAAGTTCAGTTCCGGGTAGCCGAGTTCCGCGAACGTCGGCACGGTGGGAAAGTCCGGCAGGCGCGACTTGTACGCCACCGCCAGCAGCCGGACCTTGCCCGCGGCGATGAGGTTCTTCGAGGTGACGGCGCCGTCGAACATCAGCGGGATCTGCCCGCCCATCACCTGGGCCAGCGCCGGCGCCGAGCCGGGGAAGGGCACATGCACCATGTCCAGCTGCGCCGACTTGTTCAGGATCGCGCCGGCGTACTGCGAGGCCGTGCCGGCGCTGTACGAGGCGTAGGAAACCTCGCCCGGATGCGCCTTCACGAACGCGATCGCTGCCTTGGCGTCCTTGGCCGGGAACTGGGGCGAAGCAATGAACAGCATGACCGAGCGCGCCATCACGGCCACCGGCTTGACGTCCTTGAGCGGATCGAATCCGCCTTGGAGCACGTGCGGCACTTCCGTGAGCACGTTGCTGGCGATCATCATCAATGCCTGCCCGTCCGCGGGCTGGGACAACATGTACTTGACCGCGATGGCGCCGCCGGCACCGGGCTTGTTCTCGACGATGACCGCCTGGCCGATGTCGCGTGAGAGCTGGTCGCCGACGATGCGGGCCATGACGTCGATGGTGCCGCCCGGCGGCGCCGGCACGATCAACTTGACCGGCTTGTCGATGAAGGCGTTGGCCGCGGATGGCTGCAGCGCCGCTGCGAGGGCGATCGCCAGGCCGGCCAGGCGTGCAGCTATGGTGAATGCTGAGTTCTGCATGGCGTTCAGGCCACCTTGCGCAGGAAGCCCTGCTGGCCGCCGTTGCGGTTGGGGGCGAAACCGTTGCGCGCCAGGCTCTCTTGGACCGTGTCGTAGAACACGTCGATCTGGCAGATCTCGCGCGCCTGCGCGGCGGTGGCGATCGGGCGGCCGAACTCCTGCGAGATGCGCACCAGTTGCCGGATCTGCTCGACCGTGCTCATTTTCTCGGTGCGCGCCTGGTTCCACAGGTTGTCCTCGGTGCCGCAGCGCACGTGCAGGCCCAGGGCGATGCCCATCATGTTGATCGGCAGAACGTTGCGCATGGAGCTTTCCACCGTCAGCACCGCGCCGTCGGGCAGGGCGCGCACGAAGTTGGCCAGACTGTAGAGGCTGGGCATGTCCATGCCGCCGCCGATGGCCACCCAGTTGAGCACCAGCGGCCCCTTGTAGATGCCGCGGCGCATCAGGCGCTCGACCGACTCGAAGCTGTTGATGTTGTAGCACTGGAACGCGCTCTGGATGCCGGCTTCGTTCAGGCGCCGGATGTGTTCCTCGGCCCAGCCCGGCTGCGCCGGCACGGTCATTTCCTTGTAGGCGTTGTAGACCTCCGGGTCTTCCATGGACGTGCCGCGGATGTCCGCATCTTCCCAGTGCTCGACGACGTTCATCTGCGAGGTGTTGACCGTCACCGTCACCTGGTCGGGCTTGGGGTCGAGTTCGGCCAGCATGTGGCGGGTGTCGTCCGACAGCCATTTCGCGGCGGCGCCTTCGGTCTCGGGCGCGAAGCTGATCGAGCCTCCCACCTGGATGATCATGTCGGGCACGGCGCGGCGCACGCCGGCAATCAGCTCGTTGAACTTGGACAGGCGCTTGGAGCCCTTGCCGTCGAGTTCGCGCACGTGCAGGTGCAGGACGCGGGCGCCGGCTTCATAGCAGTCGACCGCCTTCTGGACCTGCTCCTCCATCGTCACCGCGATGTCCTCGGGGAAGTCGGCGGGGACCCAGGCCGGCGCGTACGGTGCGGCGGTGATGATCAGTGGCTGCTGGTTTTCGGGGTAGAGGGAGCCGTCGAGGAAGTTCATGGCGATGACCTTGGAGAGAGAGTTGAAAGTGGCGAGGAGCGCTCAGAAGGTGGCTTCGCCGACGATGCCGGCCCGTTCCATCTTTCGGTGGCACGGCGGGTAGTCCATCACTGCGTAGTGCTGCGTGGACCGGTTGTCCCACATGGCCACGTCACCCGGCTGCCAGCGCCAGCGCACCTGGTATTCGGGGATGGCGGCCTGGTTGATGAGGTACTGCAGCAGGGCCGAACTGCCCTGCGTGAAGTCCTGGCCGTAGCGGACGTTGTCCGGCGTGTGGAAGTTGCTCAGATGGGTGGTGAAGGCATTGACGAACAGGATCTTCTCGCCCGTCTCGGGGTGGGTGCGGACCACGGGGTGCTCGGCATCGGGGAACTGGGCCTTCAGTGCCAGGCGCTTCTCGACCGGCATGGCGGCGCCGAACGTCGCCTCGATGCTGTGGCGCGCCCGCAGGGGCGCAATCCGCTCCTTCACCTGCTGCGGCAGCTTCTCGTAGGCCAGCGCCATGTTGGCCCACATGGTGTCCCCGCCCACTGGCGGGCACTCCACGCAGCGCAGCACGCAGCCGAAGGGCGGCGCTTCGCGCCAGGTGGCGTCGGTGTGCCAGCCGTTCTCGTAGCGGTCGAGCGGCGCGTCGGGCGTCTTGTAGATGCGGACCAGGCCGGGGTGCTCAGGGTCGCTGCCGGCCACCGGGTGGTCTTCCAGTTCGCCGAAGTGGCGGGCAAAGGCCACGTGCTCGGCGCGGGTGAGCTCCTGGTCGCGGAAGAACAGGACCTTGTGGCGCAACAGCAGTTCCCGGATCGCGGCTGCCAGCCCGGCGTCGCGCGAGGCCCGGGCCAGGCTCACGTTGCGCACTTGCGCGCCGATGGCGCAGGTCAGCGGGTGGGCCTCGATGCCGGTCGCGGACGCCGAAGGGGTCGTGGTCGTGTTCATCGCTTGTCTCCTGGGCCGCAAGCGTGCCCGGGTGGGCCGAATGCGTGCAGACCTGAAGGTTACGCAGCAATGCCTTCCGGCGCCCCCTTCTTGAAGGAGGGGCCCCCGTCTGGGGGTTTCTCTGCATGTGCCGGCGATCCAGGCGGATGGCGCGACACGGTGCAATCAGGCGTCCGGACCGATCAACCCGAGGATGCGCGCACGCTGGACCACCTGCTTTCGCGTGCCGGCCTCGAGCTTGGCGAACAGGTTCTTGACATGCCACTTGGTCGTCGTCTCCCCGACCTGCATGGCCCGCCCGATCTCCTTGTTCGACAGGTTGCGGGCGAGCAGTTGGAGCACCTCGCGCTCTTTTGGGGTGAGCGCCGCGCCATGCGGGACCGCGGCAGCGGGGGTGGGCGCGGGAGCCGCCGGCGGCATCGCCATGCCCGGCGCGTCCTGCGGTGCCTCCTCGGCCGCGAGCGTCGCGACCCAGGTGCCGAGGTCGGGGTGCGCGTCGGAGAATACGCGGCGCAGGCCGTAGACGCCCGCCAGGTCCATCGCTTCGCGGATGAGCCCCTGCGATGCTTCGCCGCAACGCTCGAGCGCCAGCGCGCGCAGGCCCAGCAGTTCGATGTGGGTGCGACCGTGCCCGAGCTGCCGCGCGAGTTCGTCTGCACGCTCGAGCGGTGCCAGGGCATCGCGCCAGTTCTGCGCGGCGATTGCCGCGTAGCCGTGTGCGAGGTCGCGTCGCAGCTGCGCGTCGCGTCGCCACAAGGGCCTGGCGGCGAACGCCGGGTCGGCCAGCAGGGCGTCGATCTGCCCGCATAGCGCGCGGCAGCTCTCGGCGCGCCGGTGCTGGGCGTGCAGTCGTACGCGGTCGGCCAGGCTGGCGATGCGCAGCCGCGGCAGGTTCCGGGCGACGCCCGCCGCGTCCAGTGCGCCGAGCAGTTCCAGCACCCGGTGCTGTTCGCCTTCCGCCGTGGCGATGCGCGCGGCGGTCTGGTAGGCCAGCAGCAACGACTCCGGCAGGCCGCTGTGCTCGAGGACGTCGAGGCGGTCGGCCAGCAGTGCTGCGGCGTCGTCGGGCCGTCCCAGGTCCCAGGAGGCGGCCGCCAGCAGGGCGGCCAGCATGCAGCTGAAGCGGTTGCGGCGGCCCAGCTCCGCCTCGACCTGGGCCACGGCGGGACGAAGCAGACGTTCCGCCAGCAGGACCTGGCCTTCCCACATGTAGCTCAGGCCGGTGAGCAGTTCGCTCCAGTGTCCGATGTAGCCGGCACCGGGCGCCGCCCCACTGCGCGGCGCCTGCTGCAGCCGCAGGCGGGCCAGCGCCGGCTCGCCCTCGAGCAGCGCCTGGTAGGCCATGCGGTTGGCGTGGACCTGCTGGAGCAGCGGGTCGGCCAGCGGCGCCGACGCGGTCCAGGGCGCGTGCAGCGCCACGAAGCGATCGGGGTCGTCCGCGAACGCGGCGGCGCCGCCCAGGATCAGCGCGCATTCGCAGCGCAGCGGCTCGTCCGCCATCGGCTGGGCCAGGATGCGCTCGACCAGGCGCTGCGCTTCGGGATGGCGCTCGCTGGCCGCCAGCGTCCAGGCCGCCGCCAGCAGCAGGCGCGGTCGCCGGTCGAGCTCGTCGGCCGGCAGCCGGCCGAGCCATTCGAGCACCGCACCCTGGCGGCCGCGCTGCATCAACGATTCGTAGAGGCTGCGCTCGGCCAGGTCATAGGCCTTCTCGCGCTGGCCGGCAGCCAGCGCGTGGCGGGCAGCTTGTTCGAGGAAGCCGTGGTCGTCCAGCCACTGTGCCGCGCGCGCGTGTGCCTGTGCCTGCTGCGCGGCGTCGAGTTCGGCGAAGTGCTGGCGCAGCACGTCCCGCGCCAGTGCATGCATGCGCAGCCACTCGCCATGCTCCGCGGCGGTGAACAGCGGCGTGTCGCTGGCCAGGCGCGCCAGCCGCGCGCCGGCGTCGGCGGTATCGGCCACGGCACGGCACAGGTCGGGATGAAGCGGGTCAAGGATGGACAGCCGCGTCAGCAACTCGCGATCGGGCGGCGCCAGGTCGGCGAGCAGCAGCCGGACGAGCTGGCCCTGCAACTGGCCGCCGTGCGCCACCAGCGCGGCCATGTTGGCGCTGGCATCGTCCCCGCGCGACACGAGCGTCAGCGCCAGCTGCAGGCCCAGCGGCCAGCCTTCGGTCAATGCATGCAGGCGGGCGGTGGCGTCGTGATCGACGCGGGCGCCGAAACGCTCGTGTACCAGCTTCAGGGTGTCCTCGAGGCTGAAGCGCAACTGCGCCGCCCCGATCTCGACGCATTGCCCGTAGGCGATCAGGTCGTCGATGTCCAGTTCGAAATCGGGACGCGCGGCGATCAGCAGGCGCACGTTCGACGGTGCATTGCGCAGCAGGTAGGCCAGGGCCTTGCGCGAGGAAGAAGGCAGGCGCTCGGCTTCGTCCACGATCAGCACGACGTCCGGTGCCGCCTGCACCAGATCGGCCAGGAACTCCGTGACGCTGGCCAGGCCGTCTGCCGCGGCACTGGCATCGGCGGCGTCGGCCTCGATCACGCTTCGCCCGAAGGCCGGGCGACCAATGGCCAGTCGAACGGCCAGCGCCAGGCTCTGCACCAGGCGGTGCGGGTGATCGTTCGACTGGGCGCTGACCCAGGCGACGGCTGCGCCGGTGACCAGATACTCGCGTCGCCATTGCGCGAGCAGCGACGTCTTGCCGAAGCCGGCTGGGGCCTGCACCACGAATGCCGCGTGGCCGCGCAGGTCTTCGCCGCCGGAGAACAGGCGTGCCCGCGACACCAGGTGGCGCGGCAATCGCGGCGGCGTCACCTTCAGCAGCAGATCGTAGGGGTTGCCGGCAGCGCCAGCGGAGGTGGAGGTCGCCAATGGGTCGCGTCCGTCAAAGCCTGCACCGCCGGATTCTCACCCAGGAGACCCGTGCCGCGCCGGCCATGCCGGCCCCGTGTGCGCGCTGCCCAGAGGCGACGGGGCGTTGCAGGCACGCGCCGAAGCCTTTCTCGAATGACAAGTGGGCCGGATCAATCCAAGAGCGATTCGGTCAATTAATTCATGGCCGCTCGCAAATGCTAATCCTCTGCAGTGCATTGAGGACGCGGTTGACGCCTCTGTAGGAAATTTCCGGGTTCACGCAAATCCGTTTCGCACATTAGTCAACTATTGTTGTGGTGATAATTAACAATGCTCAATTAAAGGTTGCCGCAATTGCGGTCACTCGGTCATTGTCTCCCTCGACGGTGGCGGATTGAGCGCCAGCCAAGCGAGAGTTTGACCCCGGACTCGGTGGCTTTTGGTTAATTTGAAACTCTACGAAAGCGCTAAATGAAGAAAGTTATTTCCGCCGTCGGAATCGCCGCTGCGAGCCTGTTTGCCATCAATGCCCAAGCCGCCGACGGCACCATCACGTTCACCGGGAGCATCACGGACACCACCTGCTCGATCAACGGCGTTGCCGCCGGCACGCCGGCTGACGTCACGGTGACCTTGCCTGCGGTACCGGCCAGCTCCCTTGCCAATGCTGGCGACACTGCCGGTGTGTCGGGGCCATCCGACATCGTGTTCTCGCTCAGCGGTTGCACCGGCGGTGCCACCAAGGCCATTGCGCGGTTCGAGAACGGCCCGACCGTGGACCAGTCGAGCGGCAACCTGGTCAACCAGGCCAGCACTGGCGGCGCCAGCAACGTGCAGGTGCAATTGCTCAACAGCAATTTCCAACCGATCAACATCACCACCAATTCGAACAACGACATCGCGACGCTCGGTGCGGCAATTACGGCTGGCAATGCGGACCTGACCTATTACGGCCAGTATTTCTCGACCGGCGCCGCCACCGCCGGCGCGGTCGACACGTCCGTGCAATACACGATGGACTATCAATAAGCCGGTGCCGGCCAGGGGCAGGGCGTCCCCGCGTGGGGCGCCCCGACGTGTTCGATTTTTCAGTTCCAGGGAGATTGACTTGAAGTTGCCAACCCGCTGCCTTTTCGCCGCGGCGCTCGCTGGTGCGCTGCTGGCCGGGCCTGCCCACGCCAGCGTGACCATCGGCGGGACCCGGGTGATCTACCCGATGGCCGAGCGCGAAGTCAACGTCAAGGTCGACAACGACAGCCGCGCGCCGTCGCTGGTGCAGGTGTGGGTGGATGACGGCAAGACCGATGCCGACCCGGGCCAGTCGAAGGTGCCGTTCGTGGTGACGCCGCCGATCTTTCGCATGGAGCCGCAGAAGTCGCAGACGCTGCGCATCATGTACACGGGCGAGGCACTGCCAAGCGACCGCGAGTCGGTGTTCTGGCTCAACGTGCTGGACATTCCGCCCAAGTCGGCCAAGGCCTCGCGCGCGAACACGCTGCAGTTTGCGTTTCGCACGCGCATCAAGATCTTCGTGCGCCCGGCCCGGCTCGACGGCAGGCCCGAGGACGCACCGGCCAAGCTGACCTGGCAACTGGTGCCCGCGCCCGATGGCAAGGGCCAGGCGCTGCGGGTGACCAACCCCACGCCCTACCACGTGTCCTTCAGCGAGTTCGGCATCGAGGACGGCAGCCGCACGTTCAAGAACGACATGGGCGGCATGGTGGCCCCCGAAGGCGCCACGGTGCTGCGCATTCCCGACCTGGCCGGGGCCGACGCGGGCGCCAAGGTGCACTACGTGGCCATCAGCGACCACGCCGCGGCCCTGCCCGGCGAGGCGCCGATCAGCACCAGGTAGCGCTGCGCTGCGTCGCGGTCTGCCGCGGTCTGCCGCGGCCCGCCGCGGCCCGCCGGCGCCCGGCCGGCATGGCGATCCGCGCATCGCCTGAACCGTCGTTATTTCCCGTTGCCGATCCGTGCGGCCGCTGCTGCTTTGTGGCACGCCCGCGGGGACGGCTGCGTGCCGGTGCACGCACCCACCAGGAACACAAGCATGAAGCTCCGGTCCCGTCATCGTCTGCCACCCGCGCGCCTGAAGGCGCCGCGGGTGCGCACCGACGCGGGCCGGTTGTCATGCGCGCCGCCGGCGGTGCTGTCGGCGCTGTCGGTGCTGGTGGGCGTCATGGCCGCTCCGATGCCCGCGGACGCGAACACGAGTACCAGCACGAGTAGCAACACCAGCACCAGCACCAGCACCAGCACCAGCACGAGCACCAGCACCAGCACGAGCACCAGCACGAGCACGAGCACGAGCACGGCCGATGCCGTGGCCACCGCTGCCTCGGCCACCGTTGCCTCGGCCACCGCTGCCGAGGACATTGCCTTTCCCACCACCTTCCTGCGCACGCGCCCGAACGAGACCGTGGACGTGGCGCGCTTCTCGCGCGCCAACCAGGTGGCCCCCGGCGTCTACAACCTGGACATCCTGGTCAACGGCAGGCGCCTGGACCGCATCGAC